>WUUC01208839.1_pt1 | contig 20773 bp, 19 predicted proteins | sample 6278441 | NCBI WGS metagenome assembly WUUC01 (sample SAMN13675441, study PRJNA597444) | soil metagenome | isolation source: soil | place: USA: Washington | collected 2017-10
CGCACAAGCACGCATCGTCCGCGTCGCAGTCGGCTTCGCTGTCGCAGGTGGTAAGCCAATTCGTGTTCGTGCCTTGCGAAGGCACGGTGGTCTTCGCGCAGCCGAAGCCGACCGCGAGCAGCACGACACAAAGCCAAGCGTTCTTACACATCGTCATCGTCCGCCCCTTGCGTGGTTCCCTCGTCGCGTTGCTCGAGGTACTGGCCGAAGTAAAAGAACAGCCGCTGTCGCTCGGCTTCTGGGATCGGGTGACGCGCGTTGTACGCCTCGACCTCGTTCCACAGCGCGTTGACGCGCTCGCGCACCTCGGCGAGCAGCGCGGCTGCGCGCTCGCGGTACGGGTGCGCTTCGCTCAAGTCGAACGAGAGCGTGCCGCCACCCACAATGTCTTTGTCGCGCGAGTGCACCGCACCGCTGCGCACCTTGCTCGCGATCGCATTGGCAACCGCGCGGAAGTGATCATGCACGGCGACCTCCCAGCCTTGCGTCGCGCCGACGGGCACGACCAAGTCTTCCGCGAACAGCGCGGCCTCGGCGCCAGGCGCGTCGCGCCGTAAGCGGCCTTCGTGGATCAGCGACTGCACCGCCTTGCTCACGACCGAAGGCTCGAGCGCGAGCAGGCGTGCGAGCTCGGCTTCGCTCGTCCCTGGCTTGTCGTACACCGTGGACCACAGCACCGGCGCGAGCGCAGCGGGGTCGCCTGTGCCCGCCAAGTGCTGCAAGTCCACGTCCGAGGTGACGCGGTACATCGCGTCGAGCCCGCGGCCGGTTTGGTAGACGAGGCCGCTGCTCACGAGGTCGCTGAGGATCGAGCCGACCTCACGCTCACCATCGCGGCTGAAGCGCGCCAGCAAGTCGGCTTTGCGCACGCGCTGTTCTTGGCGCACGTGCTCGAGCACCGAGCGCCACAGCGTGCGATCGGCGCTGCTCTGGCTCTCGGTCAAGCGCCGCAGCTTCTTTTGGTAGCTGCGCAGCGCCATGCCGAACATGTCCGCCGCGACGCGCCGCCCGACGCCCTGGCTCTCGAGCTCCTGCGCGAGGTCGATGAACACCTGGTCCGCGATGCGTGCGAGCGGCGCGCGGATGCCGGCGGCCGTCGAGAGCTGACCGATCAGCACCGTCGTCTGCTGCATGATCGAGTCGATGAGCATCTTGATGTGCATCGCTGGGCTCCGATGACGAGCAGCCTAGCGCGGCCGATCCTGCTCAAGGAGCGCCCAAAAGGACGCTCCCGCGCCTAGCGCTCGCTCAGCCGGGCGGCCAGCGTGATCAAGTAGTTGCGCTCGGGCGTGCTGGCGGTGAGCGCCGCGGCCTTCCTATAATAGGTGATGGCCGCTGCGTGCTGGCCTGCGCGCTCGAGCAGGTGGCCGCGGACGGCTGCGAGGCGGTGATGGCCGGCGACGCGCGCATCGGCGTCGAGCACATCGAGCAGCACAAGGCCGGCAGCGGGTCCCTCGACCATCGCGACCGCGATCGCGCGGTTGAGCGCCACCATGGGGTTGTCGGACATGCGCAACAGCACGTCGTAGAGCGCGAGGATCTGCGGCCAATCGGTGTCTTCGACGCGCGCCGCTTCGTCGTGCAGCGCGGCGATCGCGGCTTGCAGTTGGTACTCGCCGACCGCGCCGCGCGGCAGCGCCGCGCTTACGAGCGCGACGCCTTCTTCGATCATCGAGCGATCCCACAAGCTTCGATCTTGCTGATCGAGCGGGATCAGCTCGCCCTCCGCTCCGGTGCGAGCAGCGCGCCGCGCGTCCGTCAGCAGCATCAGCGCGAGCAAGCCCATCACCTCACCGTCCTCGGGCAAGAGCGCGTGCATCGCGCGCGTGAGACGAATCGCTTCGCTCGACAGGTCGGTGCGCTGCAGCGCGTCGCCTGCGCTGGTCGTGTAGCCCTCGTTGAAGATCAGATACAGCACGTGCAGCACCGAGCCGAGGCGCTCGGCACGCTCTTCGAGCGTTGGCAGCTGAAACGCTACCTTCGAGTCTTGAATGCTCTGCTTGGCGCGGCTGATGCGCTGCGCCATCGTGGCCTCCGGCACCAAGAAGGCCCTGGCGATCTCGGCGGTGGTGAGGCCGCCGATCGCGCGCAGCGTCAGCGCGATCGCGGACGCGGTCGAGAGCGCGGGGTGACAGCACATGAAGAGCAGCACCAGCGTGTCGTCCTGCTCGACCGCGATGCTTCCGTCCGGCGACAACGCCAGCTGCTCTTCCGGCGGCACCAAGCTCACGACGAACGCCTCGCGCCGCGCGCGCGCCGCTTCGCTGCGCACGTGGTCCGTCATGCGCCGCGCGGCGACGCGGATCAGCCAAGCGCGTGGGGCGTCCGGCACGCCGTCGCGCGGCCACTGCGCGGCGGCGGCGATCAGCGCTTCTTGGACCGCGTCTTCCGATGCCGGGAAGTTGCGGTAGCGCCGGATCACCGCGCCGAGCACCTGCGGCGCGAGCTCGCGCAGCAAGCGCTCGGCGGGCTTGCTCAAGCCGCCCGTCGTCATTCGGTCGGCGGGCCACTCATGATCTGCCGCACCTCGATGCCGAGGTAGAGCGGCTCGCCGCCAACGCCCGGCGCGAGCGAGGCCTCGGCCGCGATTTGATAGGCGCGCTCGGTGCTCGGCACATCGACGATCCAGTAGCCCACGAGAAACTCCTTGGCCTCCGCGAACACGCCGTCGGTGACGGGCTTACCGTCTTTGCCCGCGCGCACCCGCTTGGCTTGGTCCGGGCCCGCGAGGCCTTCAGCGGTAACCAGCTCGCCGGCCTTCTGCAGCTTCTCGCCGAAGCCGCGCATGAACGCGATGTGCGCCTTGATGTCCTTCTCCGGCCACCTGCTGATTTGGTAAGCGCCCTGGCCCGGGGTGTTCATCATCAAGATGTATTTCATGGTCGATTGCTTTCGCTGCGGGGGTCGTGAGCCTCGACCGTCGTGGCCGAGCTTTCACGGGTTACGTCGGAGCCGCCGCGCCGCGCTCGACATCGGAAAAAGCTTTTTTTAGTGCCGGGTCGCTTTGGCTTTGAGCCAGGCGTCGAGGGTGGCATCGGCGTCGGTGCTCGGCTGCGGCTTACCGGCGGGCAGGGCCGTCGTGATCTCCAGCACCGTGCCGTTCGGGTCGCTGAAGTAGATCGACTGCTGCGCGCCGTGGTCCTCTTCGCGCCACGCGACGCCGCGCTCGTCGAGCCGAGCCTTCCAGCCCGAGAGCGCCTTGCGATCGCCGGCCGAGAATGCGTAATGGCGCGTGTCGGCGGGCCAGTCGGCGTCGAGGGCCGTGCGCGGCCCGTCGAACGCGCACAGCGCGAGCTGGTGCTTGAACGCGTCGGCGAAGATCAGCATCAGCCAACCGCGGCCACCCCAGTCGTCACCCGAGAGCGCATCGACCAGCGTGAAGCCGAGCACGTCCCGATAAAACGCGCGCGTCGCTTCCGGATCGAACATCGGTAGCGCCACGTGATCGAGCGCGAGCGGCGGTGTGCTTGTCGACATGGCAGGCCTCCGGTTCGAGGAGAAGGCTACGTCGGCCCAGCGGTGCGATACAGTCACGACCTAGGGGGCGCGATGCAAAGATTGGTGTTGGCTTTGCTACTGGTGCTGATGAGCGCGCGCTGCGCGCACACGGATGACCCCAAGGACGCCGCGTGCAAGCGGCGCGTGGATCGCTGCATGAGCCAGTGCGAGCCGCGCGCGCTCCCGGCCGACCCCGGACGCACGCCCGAGCAGGGCTGCGAGCAAAGCCCCAAGGACCCTTGCTACGACCGCTGCTACGAGCACTGCTGGTGACGTCGAGACAAGAGCGCCCGCAGTGAGCGACTGCACCGCGTTCAAGCCCCGCCGCGGACCGCTTTGCTGCGAAGCACCGAGGTGCGTGCCTTTACGGGGGCCTTGCGCAGGGCGCCGTTGACCGCTTTCGAGGTCTTGAAGCGCTTCGCGACATCTGGATCGAGAACGACCACGTTCGAGCCTTGCACGTAACGATTGGCGTACTTTCCGCGCACGCCCTTCGAGAAGTCGTACTCGGCTCGCATCTCGACGTCGGCGCGCCTCTTAGCCTTGGTCTTCTTCATAGAGTCGTCGCTCTCGCCGAAGGTCGGCCTCCGCGAGCGGCTACAGCCAGCGCGCCCAACCGTTTGGATGCGCAGACTTGTGGCGCGCGTACGGCCTGCACACGAAGTACAGGAAGACGGCGTCGCCTGCGGCCATCAGCGTCGCGAGGCCCATGCTTTGCTTCTCGATGCCGAAGCCGTGCGAGAGCGCGAAGAGCACGTGCACGTGGAGCACGTAATAGAAGAGCGCGGTCTGGCCGAGCAGCACCAGTGGGGCGAGCGCGTTGTCGAGCACGCCCGCGCGGCCGAGCCGGTAAAACGCCGCGAGCCACAGCGCCATGATGCCGAGCTCGAGCGCGATGAAGGTGATGCTCGGCGGGTACTTGCTGACGTGCAGCCACTGCACGAGCTCAGCGCTGTCGCGCAAGAGGCCCATGTTGCCGTATGCGTTCAGGCCGCGCACGACGCCAAACAGCGCGAACAGCCCCGCCGCGCACTTGAGCAGCCACTGCTCGGTCTCGATGCCGCTCCGGGCGAGCCGCTCGGCGCACGCGTAGCCGAGCAACATGATCGCGAGCCAGTGCACGAACGGGTAGCCGACGATGAAGCGCACGAAGCTGCCCATGCCTTCGATCGGGAAGATGCCGCCGCTCAGCGTGAGCGCGGACACGATGCTGGGCGCGCCGCCGCTCGCCATGACGGACAAGCCCGTCAGCAGCTCCGAGAGCGCGAAGAACGAGAGCGCGGTCACGCCGAGCGCGCGCGGGCTCAGCTTGCGCAAGAGCGGCATGCACATCATCGAGATGCCGATGGCATAGAGCACCTGGAACAAGACGCCGGTGCCTTCGAGCATCGGCAGCGACATCCACAGCGGGTCGAGCAGCGCGATGAAGAGGCCGCGCGTGAACAACGCCTTGTCGACCGATTGCGCCGACTCGCCTTGTGCGAGGCGCTTTTGGGTGCTCAGCGCGATGCCGACGCCGGCGAGAAACACGAACGTCGGCGCGCACAGGTGCGTGATGAAGCGGAACAAGAACTGGTCGACAGGGATAGCGGATCCCGCCTTCCAGAACATCGCGCCATCGCTGAAGTAGCGGCCCTCGTTGAAGTACTCGGAGGCGTGGTCGACCGTCATGAGCAGCATGACGAGGCCGCGCATCGCATCGAGCGGAGCCAGGCGTAAGGAAGATCGGGGCGCGGGCTGCGCTTCTTGCATGGTGGCTTTCTCGGCGGCCTTCTCGGCTGCGCGCGCGGCGCGCTCTTTAACGACGTGGGCCGGCGCCAGCGTCACCAGCGTCGCGCCCCAGCCGCCGCGCTCGCGCGGTGCCAGGCGCCGCTCGAGCACGTCGTCGCGGCGCGCGAGCTGTGCTTCGACCACGCGGCGCAGCGTGCCGTCGCCTTTGCCGTGCACGATGCGGATCTCGTACACGCCCTGCTTTTGGCACTCGTCCAAGTAGTCGTGCACCAGCGTCTTGACCTCCTTGGGTCGAAACGTGTGCAGGTCGAGCTCTCCGTTGATCGGAAGGGCGACCGGCTCGACATTCTCGGGATCGAAGCTCGCGTCGTCCGTCATAACGATCGCGCGATCGATCTCAGCTCAGGGTGCGAAACGCAATGCCCGCGTTCTGCAGGCGCTCGATCAGCGCGTTGCCCATCGCAGCGGCCGAGGTGATGTTGCCCGTGTACGGCGGCAAGCGATCGCGATCGAACGCGAGGCATAGCGCGGACTCGGCCAGCATCTTCGCGGTCTCGCCGTAGCCGGGGTCGCCGCCGCGCACCTCGCAGCTGACGCGCTGGTCCGCGCCCTTGGCCTGAAAGAGCACGCGAAAAAAGCTCTTCTTGCGCGTCTCTTCGTCCGGGCCTTCGCCGGGGTCTTTGATCTTTTTGAGCAGCGCGCGCGTGGGCGAGAGCTGCGCGAGCGCGAAGAGCGTGCCGACGCCGGCGACGAGGCCTGCAACCTGCGCCGCGTACTTGACCCCGAGGTAGTGGCCATAGCGAAAGTCCGGGCCGTACTCGGGCAAGAGCTCGGCGGAGCGCACGACGATCGCCGGATCGATCGTGGGCATCGGCACCGCCCAAAAGCCCAAGTCCTTGCGGTACGAAGGCCCGCCCTTGAGCTGCTCGGCGCGGCGCTCGCGGTGCGGGCGGTTCTGCATGCGGCGCTTGTGCTCGACCGCGTGCGCGCGCATCGCGGCCATGATCTCGAGCGCCGAGTGCAACGTGCCGCCCGAGAACGTACCGCGCATGCGCACGAAGCCTTCGATCGTGACTGGCGCTTGGGCGCGCTCCTCGGGCGTCATGCGCGCGTGCAACGCCTGCAGCGTGTAATACGCGCCGAGGTCGTGCGGGATCGAGTCGAAGCCGCACGCGTGCACGATGCGCGCGCCGGTGCTGACCGCGCGCTCGTGGTAGCGCTCGGCCATGGCTTCGGCGAACTCCGGCTCGCCCGTGAGGTCGACGTAGTCCGTGCCCGCTTCGGCGCACGCGCGCACTAGCGGCTCGCCGTAATGAATGTAGGGCCCAACGGTGGTGATCACGACGCGCGTCTGCTCCGCCATGCGCGTGAGCGATGACGCGTCGGTCGCGTCGGCGACGATCAGCTCGGGCACGGCACGGCCAGCGCCTTGCGGCAAGCGCGCGCGCACCGCCTCGAGCTTCGCGAGCGAGCGGCCGGCGAGCGCCCAGCGCAGCGGTGTCTTCTCGGAGGCTTCCGAGAGGTACTCGGCGGCGAGACCTCCGGTGAAGCCAGTGGCGCCGTAGACGACGATGTCGAGCTTGCGAGCAGAGTGGTTCATGGCTTTCGGCGGCGAACTTCGCATGGCTCGCCAAGCGGGGACAGGGCCAAACGTTGCGGCCAGCCTGCGCGCGCAACGCGCCGCGCCCGCGCTCGATACGCACGCGTGTCGACGACGCTTCCCCTCTTTAACGCGCTGCTCTTTTGCGCCGCCTTTTCGAGCGCGTGCATGCCCGACGCGAGCTTCACCGACCCGATGGCCGATCGCACCCGCGCGGGCGCGAGCGGTGAAGCGCCGGTGACGTCTCGAGATGGCCTCGATGCGGACGCGCTGCGTGTCTTGACCTGGAACATCGAGTGGCTGGGCGATTCCGACGAAGGGCCGAGCGACGAAGCTCATCAGCTCGGGGCGGCGCAGGCCGTGCTGGCCGAGCTCGCGCCGAGCCTCGCCGGGCTGCAGGAGATCAGCTCGCAGGCGAGCGCCGAAGCGCTGCGCGCTGCGCTTAAAGGAAGGGCGCTGAGCCTGTCGAGCTACGCGCAGGCGCAAAAGACGGCGCTGCTCTTCGATGCGCGGCGCTTCGAGCGCATCGAAGAGCGCAGCGTCTTCGGGCTGAGCGATGCCGGCCGCGCGCCGCTCGAAGTCGAGCTGCGGCTCCGCGCCGATCCCGAGCGGACGCTGATCGCGATCGTGGTGCATGCCAAGGCCGGTGACGATGCGTTCGCATGGAGCAGCCGCGAGCGCTTGGCGCGCGGCCTACGCGCATACTTGGATCGGTCGCACCAAGGCCGCGATGTCATCGTGCTCGGCGACTTCAACGATGGCTTCACCGCATCGACGGTCGAAGGCTACGCCTCGCCGTACGAAGCGCTGATCGCCGGCGACGCGTACGTAGCGCTGACCGCGCCGCTCGAGCGCGCAGAAGAGCCGAGCACGCGCTGGGGCGCGACGGTCGATCACGTCGTCGTGTCGGCGTCGCTGCGCGAGGGGCTAGAGGCCGGGAGCGTGAACGTGCAGCGCGACGAGCTCCAAATCGCCCATCCGGGCTTCTTCGAGAGCGTCTCGGATCACGCGCCGGTGACGCTCTCGCTCAGCTGGCCTTGAGGGCCACCTTTGTTGCGCGAGAGCTTGAGCCACAGGATGCCGGCGATGGCGAGCGCGATCAGCGGCAGCGATGCGTAGTTCACGACGTTCCAACCGCTGCTCGTGACCAAGATGCCCGCGCTGAGCGACGAGAGCCCCATCAAGCTGAACATCACGAAGTCGTTGAGGCCTTGCGTCTTGGCGCGCTCGCTCGGCGTGATGTAGCTCTCGGTGAGCAGCGTCGTGCCGCCGATGTAGAGGAAGCTCCAGCCGACGCCCAGCAGCACCAGCGCGAACCAGAAGTGCGCGACGCTGATGCCCGAGAGCGCGATGCCCACGCAGCCCAGCATCAGCGCGGCGCCTGCGAGCATCAGGTTCAAGACGCCGAAGCGCTGGATCAGCGAGCCGGTGACGAACGCAGGCGCGTACATGCCGATCACGTGCCACTCGATGACCGAAGCCGAGTCGTTGAAGCTGTGGTGGCACATCTGCATCGCGAGCGGCGTCGCGGTCATCAAGAGGTTCATGACGGTGAAGGCGACGACGGCGCCGAGCACCGCCACCAAGAAGATCGGCTGGCGCACGATCACGCCGAGCGGCCGGCTCACGGTTGCCTTCTCAGCGGCGGTCAGCGGTGGGATGCGCATGCCTTGCACCAACACCAGCGCGAGCAGCGCGAACACGATGAGCGAGAGGTAGCTGCCGAGGAAGGGCACGCTCAGCGCATCTTTGGTGAGCTTGCTCGACTCGGGGCCGAGCACGCCGCCCGCGATGCCGCCGGCCATCACCAGCGAGATCGCCTTGTTCTTGAACTCGGGGCTCGCAGCGTCGGCGGCGGCGAAGCGGTAGTACTGCGCGCTCGCGTTGTAACCGCCAAAGACGAGGTTGCCGGCGCACAGCAGCCAGAAGTCGTGCAGGTACACGGCGGCCGCGCACAAGAGCGCGCTGGCGATGCCGACAAGCGCGCCGAGCGTGAAGCCGCGCACGCGGCCGATGCGGTGCATCAGCAGCGAGGCTGGCATCGTGCTGAGCGCGCCGCCGACGACGAAGCAGGTGACGGGCAGCGTGGCGAGCGCTTTGCTCGTCGCGAGCGCGTGCCCCGCGAGGCCGTTGATCGAGATCAAGACGACGTTGCTGGTGGTGAGCAGCGCCTGGCTGCACGAGAGCAAAAGGACGTTCTTGCGGTCGGCGTGCACAGCGGGCCTTGGCTAGCCGGCGAGCAGCGCCGACGCCCGGCGGTGTAGCATGCCGCCCGCGATGAGCCGCCGCTTTGGAAAACCCGCCGACCGCACGCGCAAGCGCCCCGAGCGCGCACGCGCCGACGCCCGACCGCGGCCGACTTCCACGCGAGGCCAAGCAAGACCGCACCCAACATCCGCGCGCCCGGAGCGGCGCGCCTCTCCGGAGGCTGTGACTCAAGAGCTGGTGTACGGGATGCGCGCGGGGATCGCGGTGCTCGAGACGCGCGCCGCGGATGTCTTGCGCATCGGCTACGCACCCGAGCTGAGCGACGAGCTCACCGCGCTCTTGCGCGCCGCGAGCAAGCGCGGCGTTGCGTGCAGTGAGCTGCGCGAAGCGGAGCTGACGCACCTAGCCCATTCGGACCAACACGAAGGCCTCTTGCTCGAGACGCGACCGCGCGCGTTCATCTCGCCTTCGCAGCTCGCAGAGCGGCTGCTGCAGACGAAGGGCTTGGCGGTCGCCTTCGATCGCGTGCGCAACCCGTACAACATCGGCGCGGTGCTGCGGACGGCGGCGTTCTTCGGCGTCGACGCAGCGCTCCTCGGAAACCCCGCGCCGCATCCGGCGCTCGCGCCGCAGGCCGTGCGCGTCGCCGAGGGCGGCGCCGAGCACCTCGCCCTCGCGCGCACCACGGATCTCGCCGACACGCTGGCACGCTTGCGCAAAGCCGGTGTCATGGTGCTCGGCGCCGAAGAAGATGGTCATAGCGAGGCGGCGCGCCACACAAACGACCGCGCGCGTGTGCTCGTGTTGGGGCACGAACGCGAAGGCTTGTCGGAGCGCGTGCGGGCGCAGTGCGATGCTGTGGTTGCGATTCGCGGCAGCGGGCGCGTTCGATCGCTCAATGTTTCGATCGCGGCCAGCATCCTGATCGCTGAGCTGATGCGCTGACGCCCAAGCTTATCGCCGCGTCAATTTATCTATAGCTAAGATCTACGCTTCGTTTCGAGGTGTTTCGCGCCTGCGCATTGCTGGCTGTGCCACCCACGCGGTGGCATCCTCGTGTCAATGCGCGCCGTGGCACACATCGAAGAGCCGGTGAGCAGTGGGCGACCGATCCGCGTGGTGACAGCGGCGGCGCTGTTCGACGGACACGATGCTGCGATCCACATCGTGCGGCGCATCTTGCAAGCGCAAGGCGCGGAGGTCGTGCACCTCGGCCACGATCGTTCGGTCGCCGAGATCGTGAAGACCGCGATCGAAGAGGACGCGCAAGCCGTCGCGGTGTCTTCGTACCAGGGCGGCCACATGGAGCTGTTCCGTTACCTGATCGACAGCTTGCGCGAAGCGGGCGCCGGCCACGTGCAGGTCTTCGGCGGTGGCGGCGGCACGATCTTGCAAGAGGAGATCGACGCGCTGCATGCCTACGGCGTCGCGCGCGTGTTCTCGCCGCAAGACGGCAAGCGGCTCGGGCTCGTGGGCATGATCAAGAGCGTCTTGCGCGCGGCCGGCGAGCCGGCGGTGCCGGAGCTGGGCGATGCGCTGCGCGCGCTCTCGCCCGAGCATCCGCGCGCGGTGGCCCAGCTGATCTCGTGGCTGGAGCGCGCGGGCGAGCGCGAGCCGCGCGTGCTCGAGCCAGTGCGTGAAGAGCTGCGTGCGCGTGCGATGAGCGGTGGGCGCAAGCGTGGCTTCGTGCTCGGCATCACCGGCACCGGTGGCGCAGGCAAGTCGAGCGTGCTCGACGAGCTGCTGTTGCGCCTCATGCAAGATGCGCCTGGCTTGCGCGTGGGCTTACTGCTCGTCGATCCCACGCGGCGTCGCTCGGGCGGCGCGTTGCTCGGTGATCGCATCCGCATCAACGCGCTGTCGCTGTACCCCGAGCGCTTGTACGCGCGCTCGCTCGCGACGCGCCAGGCAAACGCTTCGCTGTCGAGCACGGTGAAGGACGCGGCGCTCGCGCTGCGCGCGGCGGGCTACGACCTCGTGATCGTGGAGACCGCGGGCATCGGGCAAGCGGACTCGGCGATCACGGATCTGGTCGATGCAAGCGTGTACGTGATGACCCCCGAGTACGGCGCGCCTTCGCAGCTCGAGAAGATCGACATGCTCGAGCTGGCCGACATCGTCGTGCTCAACAAGGTGGATCGCCAGGGCGGCTACGACGCGCTGCGCGACGTGCGCAAGCAGTGGAAGCGCAACCACGAGCGCTTCGACGTGCCGGACGCGCAGGTGCCGGTGTACGCGACCATCGCGAGCCGCTGGGACGACCACGGCATGAAGAGGCTGCACGACGCGATCTTGAGCATGCTGGCGCGCGCGGGCGTCGGCGCGCTCGATCGTCCGACGCCGATGGTCTCGGTGTGGCCGGCCGCGGATGCTCCGCAAGAGCACGCGATCGTGCCCGCTGCGCGCGTGCGCTACTTATCCGAGATCGCCGAGGCGGTGCGCGAGTACCACGCGTGCACCGAAGACTTGGTGAAGACAGCCCGCGTCGCGGATGCGATGCGTACCGCGCTGCTCGAGCTGGGCGATGCGCCGCGCGAGCTGGACGAAGAGAACGCTTCGTCGCGCGACACCTCGCCGAGCTTCGCGGTGAGCGAGCTGCGCGAGCGCTACCGCGCGGCGACCGACAAGCTGGATGAGCTCGACCCCAAGGCGCGCCAAGCGCTGGCGCTTTGGCCGCACCTGCGCCACCGCTACGAAGCCGAGACACAGCACGCCGAGCGCCGCGGCAGCGACCAAGTCATCGCCAACTACGCGCACACGCTTGCAGGCACACGCGTGCCGCGCGTCGCCTTGCCGCGCGACGAGAGCTGGAGCGAGCTGCTGCGCTTCGTGCGCGAGGAGAACGTGCCGGGCTCGTTCCCGTTCACGGCGGGCGTCTTTGCGTTTCGAAGCGACGGCGAAGACCCGACGCGCATGTTCGCGGGCGAGGGTGGCCCCGAGCGCACCAACCGCCGCTTTCACATGCTCGCCAAGGGCCAGAGCGCGGTGCGTCTTTCGACGGCGTTCGACAGCGTGACGCTGTACGGGCGCGATCCCGATCGGCGCCCGGACATCTACGGCAAGGTGGGGACCTCCGGCGTCTCGATGTGCACGCTCGACGACGCGAAGATCCTGTACTCGGGGTTCGACCTCGGTGCCGCATCGACGTCGGTGTCGATGACGATCAACGGGCCTGCGCCGATCGTGCTCGCGTGCTTCTTCAATGCGGCGATCGATCAAGCGGTGGAGATGCACTTGCGCGCGCACGGCAAGCTCGACGCGGTGCGCGCCGCGCACGGCGGCAGCAAGCTGCCCAGCTACGAAGGCGCACTACCCGAAGGCCACGACGGTCGGGGCCTGGGCCTGCTCGGCATCAGCGGCGCCGACGCAGTCGAGCCCGAGGTGTATGCGCGCATCGCGCGCGACGTGCTCGAGCGCGTGCGCGGCACGGTGCAGGCCGACATCCTTAAAGAGGATCAGGCGCAGAACACCTGCATCTTCGCGACCGAGTTTGCGCTGCGCGCGATGGCCGACATGCAGGCCTACTTCGTCGCGGAGAAGGTGAAGAGCTTCTATTCGGTCTCGGTCTCCGGCTACCACATCGCCGAAGCGGGCGGCAGCCCGATCACGCAGTTGGCGTTCACGCTCGCCAACGCGTTCACGTACGTCGAGCACTACCGCGCGCGCGGGCTGTCGGTGGACGACTTCGCGTCGAGCTTCTCGTTCTTCTTCAGCCACGGGCTCGAGGCGGAGCACAACGTGCTCGGGCGCGTCGCGCGGCGCATCTGGGCGATCGCGATGCGCGACGTGTACGGCGCGGGCGAGCGCAGCCAAAAGTTGAAGTACCACGTGCAGACCTCGGGCCGCTCGCTGCACGCGCAGGAGATGACCTACAACGACATCCGCACGACGCTGCAAGCGCTCGCGGCGCTGCTCGATCGCTGCAACAGCTTGCATACCAACGCCTTCGACGAAGCGGTGACGACGCCGACCGAGAGCTCGGTGCGCACCGCGATCGCGATCCAGCTGATCGCGCAGAAGGAGCTGGGCTTGATGCTCAACGAGAACGCGCTGCAGGGCTCGTATGCGATCGAGCAGCTCACCGCTGCGGTCGAACGCGCGGTGCTCGAGGAGCTCGACCGGCTGACGGAGCGCGGCGGCGTCTTGGGCGGCATGGAGAAGCAGTACCAGCGCGGCAAGATCCAAGAGGAGAGCCTCTTGTATGAGACCAAGAAGCACAGCGGCGAGCTGCCGATCATCGGCGTCAATACCTTCGTGCGCGAAGTGCCGGAGCAGGCCGCGACGCTGCAGGATGCGGTGCGCGCGAGCGACACGGAAAAAGATGCGCGGCTCGCGGCGCTCGCGGCTTTTCACGCGCGGCACGCAGCGCATGCGGAGTCTGCGCTCGGGCGCTTGCAAGAGGTCGCGCGCTCGGGCGGCAACGTGTTCACCGAGCTGATGCGCACGGTGCGCCACGCGAGCCTGGGGCAGATCACCGAGACGCTGTTCCAAGTCGGCGGCCGCTACCGACGCGCGATGTGAATCGTCATCACCGCATCACGAACGCGCGCACCGGGAAGGTGCCGAAGTTCTTGATCTTGGGTGGGACCGCGAAGAACTTGCCGCCGGACTCGGGCACGGCCGCAAGGCCTGTCATGTGCTCCACGATCGCGATGCCGTGCGCCAGCAGAATGGAGTGCACGGGCCGTTCTCCGGTCTCGACACCATCGATGTTGTAGCTGTCGATGCCGACAAGGCGTGCGCCCGCATCCACCAACCACTGCGCGAGCTCGCCCGCCAAGTGCGGGTGACCTTCGAAGTATTGATCGGTGCGCCAATGCAGATCCCAGCCGGTCTGCACGAGCACTGCCTTTCCGCGCACGTCGCGCGCGCTCAGCGGCAGCTCGTGGATCGTGCGCTCACCCGGCTCGATGCGCGCGACCACACAATCGAGGTTTGCGAGCTGGTCGAGCGACAGCGCCGCGAGATCATCGCCTTCTGCGTAGCGGTGAAAGGGGCTGTCCAAATAGGTGCCCGTGTTGGCCACCATCTCGATCTTGCCGATGTGGAACTCCGTACCTGCGGCATAGATCTGCCGCGACGCTTCGCGGCTGAGGTAATCGCAGATGATCGGCGCAGGCACACCTTTGTAGGTGCTCATGCCGTGCTCGATCGTGTGGCTCACGTCGATGAGCTGGTGATTGGCGAGGTTGGTAGGGACAATGGGCGGCACGACTTGTGTGGGCGTCCTTCGCACGTCCGTAGGGTGAAGGCAAAGTTGCAGTCGCCGGCGAAGCAAAGCCCGCGACCACCGTCGTGACTTTGCAAACACGCTGTGGCAGGAGTGTTAGGTATGACCTTAGGGTGGGTTTTCTTGCTGGTTCTGCTGGCGGGCGGGTGCAGCAGCGATCCTTCAGGCCAACGTGACCCGGTGCCAGGTTCTGGCGGTACGTCGGGAACCGGCGGCGCGGGCGGCACTGGCGGCGCGGGCGGGAGCTTGGAGAATCCCGGTACGGGCGGCGCGCTGAGCGATGCTTCGCTCGAGGACGGCAGGATGTGCGGCAGCGGCGGATGCGGGCGCTTCCTCACGGGCACGACGGGCACGCTCGACATGCTGTTCGTGGTCGATAGCTCGCGCTCGATGCAGCAAGAGCAAGCCTCGCTCGCGCTCGAGTTTCCGCGGCTCATGCGCAAGCTCACGAGCGGCGATCACAACGAAGACGGCACGCCGGAGTACGAGCCGGTCGTGGACTTGCACCTCGGCGTCGTGTCGACGAATCGCGGCGCGTACCAGCGCGCGCATGAAGGCTGCAGCGGCACAGGCGATTCGGGGCGGCTCTTGCACTCGCCCGTGGCCGCAGGCTGCGAGCGCGAGCTACCTGCGTTTCTGACGTACGAGGCGGGCGGCGACGGCGAGCAGGTCGCGCAGGACTTCGCGTGCCTCACGCAGCTCGGCACGCTCGGCTGCGGCTACGAGCAGCCGCTCGAGTCGGCGCTGCAAGCGCTGTGGCCTTCGGCGGACTCGACGCTGCAGTTCATCGCGGAGGACAGCGACTCGATGCTGGGACGCGGCGATCGCGACAACGCGGGCTTCCTGCGCAACGACCCCGAAGGCGAGCCTGCGACGCTCGCGATCGTGCTCGTGACCGATGAAGACGACTGCTCGGCGTTCGATCCGATGCTGTGGGCGCCGCCGTCGGCTTTCTTGCCGGAGGACCCGCGCATCGAGCAGCCGCTCAACCTGCGCTGCTTCCACAACCGGAGCAGCCTGTATGAGATCGAGCGCTACCACGCCGGGTTCCGCGCGCTGCACGGCTGGACCGGCGCGCGCGTGTTGTTCGCGGCGATCGTGGGCGTGCCGGTGGAGCTGGTGGATCAGGCCGCGCTGTCGAACGTCGATTGGAACGACACCGCGCAGCGCGAAGCGCACTACGACAAGATCTTGAACCACCCGCGCATGATCGAGAAGATCGACGAGGTCGACACCGAGAACCTCGCAACCTCGTGCGACACCGAGCACGGCGTCGCGTACCCGCCGCGCCGCATCGTGCAGCTCGCGCGCAAGTTCGGCCCCAACAGCCTCGTGCAGTCGATCTGCGGCGACAACTTGGGGCCGCCGATCGACATCATCGTGCGCCACGTCGTGGAGGCGCCGCTGTGAGCGCGCGCGAATGGAAGAAGCACACGTGGCTCGCGCTTTCTGCGGCCGGGCTCTTGATCGCGTGCAGCGATGAAGAAAAGCCCGCGCCTATCGGTAGCGACATGCCGGACGCGCGCGTGCAACGCGACTACGACGCGAGCAACGTCGACGCCGCGTGGGACGAGCACGTGATGGGCATGCTCGACCCGCTCGACCCGGTCGACACGATGGAGACGCCGGTGCTCGATCTGCCGCTCGTGGTCGCAAGGCCGCGCGGGCCGCGCTCGACGGCGAGCATCGACGTGCGCGTGCAGGACTCGATGAGCGAGCCGATCGCGAACGTGGCGGTGAGCGCGGGCGGGCCTGCGGTGATCGCCAGCAGCTTTGGCGTCGCGCACTTGAGCGAGGTCTACGGCGATGGCATCGCGGAGGTGTACGTGTTCGGTCCGGGGTTCGCGATCGGGCACGCGCGCGTGCCCATCGTGGAGGGCCAAGCGAGCGCGGTGCTCGTGCAGCTCGCGCCGAGCTACAGCGCGCGCGTCGAAGACATCGCGACGGCTGGAGAGGTCGTCGTGCACGAGCCGCCGCCCCCGCCGCCTGCCTTTCCGGAACAGCTCGATGCGGCGGTGCCGATGCCGGTCGCGCTGCTGACGCTGAGCTTTGGCGCGGAGGCTTTCGAAACGCCGTGGGGTGAGCCGGCGCAGGGCTCGGCCACGGTGCGCGGCGCGCTCTTGCGTGCCGTGCAGGACGCGCCGGCCGTACCGGGCGCGCTGCTCGCGGTGGCGGACGACGGCGCGCGCATGCCGCTCGACGCGCAGCTCTCGTTCGAGCTGCGCGTGCTGCAGGGCGCGACCGACTTGCAGCTCAAGCAGCCGCTCGCCGTGGGCCTGCAGTGGCCCGCGGATCGCGTGCCGCCCGAAGGCGCCGAGCTTTCGCTGTTTCGCTTTGCGCCGGAGCGCGGCGCGTTCGTCGCCGAAGGCTCGCTCGTGCGAACGGCGCTCGGCGCGGAGCTGAGCGTGAGCAAGCTCGGGCACTTCGCGATCGGCGCGCTCGCGCAGACGACGCGCTGCGTTCAGGTGAGCCTGCGCGACGCGGCAGCGCAGCCGCTGCCGAACGCGGGTGTGCTCGCGTACGGGAGCACCTTCGTGACTGCGCGCGCGAGCACCGACGCGCAAGGCCGCGCGTGCGTCCCGATCGCGGGCGACAACGCGCAGGCAGGAGTGATGGCGCTGGCGCGCACGGCGAGCGGTCTCGCGCGCGCGACGGCCACGGGCGACCTCGGCGCGCCGGCTCCGACCGGCGGTGCGTGCGACGCGAGCGCGTGCACGAGCATCGAGCTCGCAGCCGAGCCGCTCGGCCTCACCTGCGTGCGCGGCGAGCTCAAGGGCGCGCCGGGCACGAGCTGGAACGTCTGGCACCGCAACGAGGAGAGCTCTTTTAGTGAGCCCCGGCCGAACGGGGAGTTTTGCGTCGAAGCGCGCAGCGGCGAGATGCTCGAATTCAACGGCTTTACGAGCGCAGGTCAGTGCCTCGTGATGCATGCCGCGGGCGCTGCCAACGCCACGTGCGGCGCGGACGGCTGCACCGACCTCGGCGTGATCGAGTGCTGCCTCGAGCGCGAGCAGTGCGCAGCGACGCCTTCCGACGACGACTGCGACGGCATCGTCGACGAGGGCTGCAACTGCGGCGGCGCGTGCGCTGCGACCACGCTCGAGAACTGCTGCACGCCGCTCGGCGGCTGCGGCGCGCGCAGCCCGTACACCGAAGCGTGCGTCGGCAACAACCCGCTCGCGACGGATACCTCGGCCTGCCCTTCGGCCACCGTGCCGTTCGGCAACGGCGACACGGTCGAGGTGCTCGGCTGCTGCAGCGTCGTCACCAGCCAGTGCGGCTTGCGCAGTCTCGACTCCGACTTCGGCTGCGTCATGCCCCCGGACGCGACGGCGCTGTGGGGCGAGAGCGTGGTGCTGAGCTCGGTCGCCTGCACGCCCTAGAAGAAACCGCGTGCGAGCAGCGCGGCGCCGTGCGGGATCGGCGTGACGCTCACCACCGTACGTGGCGCGGGTGCGCGCTGCGGGCGCTTGCTTGGCACGGCGCCTTCGCGCGGCAGCGCGAGCGACAGGATGCTGTGCGTGCCGAAGTACAGGCCCGCGACGAGGAAGCCGACGCTCGCGGACGACGAGTACTCGAACAGGTAACCGCTCGCGAGGAAGCTGCTGGTGGTGGGTACGAGCAGCTGCGCGAACGCAAGGCCTACCGGAAGGCGCCGCCCGCGCAGGCCCCACACCAGGTCGAACACCAGGAACGTGCCGTCGACCAGCAACGCGTGTGATGTGAGCGCGAGCGCTGCCGCGCCGTTGCGCCCGAACGACGTGGCTCCGCTCGCGTGCGCGGTGCCGGTGCTCGAGACGCTCGCGGCCAGCAGCGCGCTCGCGATCAAGAGCGACCTCACGACGCACCGTCCATGCCGGGCGGCAAGACGCGCACGATGTTCGCGCACACCGCGGGCAGCGCGAAGCCTTCGCAGGCGAGCATGTCGATCGCCTCGAGGCACGCCTCGTAGCGCAGGTCGATCGCGATCGCTTGGTCGCAGCTGAAGCCTTGGATCATGTCGAGTGCGCAGTCGCTGGCGCTGATGCCGCACTCGGTCGTGCGCTCGCACACGGCTGCGACGAGCGCCTCGCAGCGCGCGACCGCCGGGGCCGGGTCGATGATCGACTCGAGGTCGCAGCCGGCTGCGCCGGTGCCGCACGCAGCGCTGTTGAGCGCGTTGGCGCAGCGGCTCGCGACCGCGTCGCTCGTGCACTCGATGCCGCGGAACATGTCGTCGCAGCTGACGCGGTCGGTGACGCGGCACTCATCGGCTGCGAAGTCGCAGAGCGCGTCTTGCAGGTCGCGGCACGCAGCGCTGCCGCGGCCGGGTGGCTCCGCGCCAGGCCCTTCGTCGCCGCATGCGACGAGCGCGCTGAAGCCGAGCGCGGCGCTCAGCAGGGTGTTTGGAAAAGCTCGCATGGCATCTCTCTCCTCGGCGGCGCGGTGCGCGCCGCGGGCCTCATCGAGAGCACGCCTCGTGCCGTTTCAGGCCGAGTGGCCGGAAAACGTATCCATGAGCAATTTCAACGATATGTGACGCGATGATGCGGCCAGATCCGTGGTTGCTTCACCACAGCCGGCGGGCCGCTGCGGCACACCGCGCGCCAATGAAATGAGCCCGCCGCGCAGCGCGCGACGGGCTCATGAAAGCGTGACGGGCGAGGACCTCGCCCCACGCACGCGCGACTCGCGGCGCGCTCAGATCACTTCTTGCCGGCCTTGTCCTTCTTCTTGGCCTTCTTCTCTTTGACCGTCAGCTTCGGCTTGTTGTTCGTGCCCTTCTTCTCTTCGCCTTTGGCCATGGTGAGGCTCCTTTCGTGCGTGTGCGCAGCGCCCGAGCGCGCGCGGGGACGACGCGTCCCACGCCGCGATCATAGGCGAACGCGCGCGCGAGCAAAGAGTTTGGTGCTATGGAAATCGCGCTTTGAACACGATCGACATCGCGCTCGCGAGCTTCGTTCGCGAGCCAGGCATGACGACCAAAGACGATCCGGACGAGGCGCCGCTCTTGACTGCGTTGCGCGCGCGGGGCGTGCGCGCCGAGACGCTCGAGTGGGACGACCCCGACGCGCGCTTCGAAGAGGCGCGCGTGACGCTGCTGCGCGCGACTTGGAACTACCACCGCGTGCCGGAGCGCTTCGCGCGCTGGGTCGACGCGGTCAGCGCACAGACCGCGCTCTACAACCCGGCGGCGGTGGTGCACTGGAACATGCACAAGCGCTACCTGCTCGAGCTCGGCGCGCGCGGCGTGCCGGTGGTCGACACCGAGCTGGTGCCCCAATCCACAGACGCACAGGCAAGCGAACCGTTGGCCGCGATCCGCGCGCGGCGCGGGTTTGGCGACGTGGTGATCAAACCTGCTGTCTCGGCGGGATCGCGCGCGACACAGCGCTTTGGCGACAGCGAGCTGGCGGCGGGCGAAGCGCACCTGCGCGCGATCACGGCACGCGAGGACGCGCTGGTACAGCCGTACCTGCGTGAGATTTCGCAGCGCGGCGAGCGCTCGCTGGTGTGGATCGACGGTGAGATCACCCATGCCTTGCGCAAGGCGCCGCGCTTTGCAGGTGAGGGCGAGGGCATCACCGCCGTCGACGACGTGACGCAGGCCGAGCGTGCGCTCGCCGAGCGCGCGATCGAAGCGGCGCCGGGCCCGCTCTTCTATGCGCGCATCGATCTCGTCACGACCGACGCCGGCCCGCAGCTGATGGAGCTGGAGCTGATCGAGCCCTCCTTGTACTTCGAAGCCTCGCAGCACGGCCTCGACCGCTTCGTCGACGGCGCGCTCGCGCGGCTCGCGGGCGCCTAGAGCAAGCCTTCGAGCGGGCCTTCGCCGTTGTCGAGCGAGCCGTAGGTCGTGACGTCGGTCAGGCCCATCGCGTGGCAAGCGCTCACGAGCAGGCGGTTGTGGCGCTGCGCGCTGACCTGCAAGTAGCGGCCGCCCACCATACCGGCCGCGCCGCCCGCGAAGATGAACGGCACGTTCGAGATGTTGTGGTCCCAGGCCTGGCCCAGCTCCGAGCCCCAGATGACGAGCGTGTTGTCGAGCACCGAGCTGCCGTCGACGTCGGGCGTCTGGGCGAGCTTATCGAGCAAGTACGCGAAGCGCTGCGAGTACCAGCGGTACACCTGCGCGAGCGTGGTCTGCGCAGCGGCGCTCGAGTCGTGCGAGAGCGTGTGGTGGCCGCCTGCGTCGAGCCCGGCCCAGGGGTACAAGCTGTTGTCGTTGTCCGCGATGCGCACCTGCATGCTGGCGATGCGCGTCAGGCCGCAGCCGAGCACGGCGGCGATCATGTCGGACTGGCGATCGATCGCGCTCTCTGCATTCACATCGACGGGTGAGCTCGGCCGCTCACACACCACCTCGCTCGGCACGAGCGCGCGCTCCAGCTCGCGCAGCGCTTCGGCGTGCGCGTCGAGCCGTGATCGATCGGCGCTCGAGAGCCGGCCGCGCCGCGAGCCGAGATCGCCGCGCACCGCGTCGAGCACGCTGCGCCTGCGCAAGGCATCGCGCGCGGCGGCTTCCA
>WUUC01171712.1_pt1 | contig 20772 bp, 14 predicted proteins | sample 6278441 | NCBI WGS metagenome assembly WUUC01 (sample SAMN13675441, study PRJNA597444) | soil metagenome | isolation source: soil | place: USA: Washington | collected 2017-10
ACCAGCGGCCCGAGAAAGAAGGTGAGCAGCAGCGTGACGAAGAGCCAAGTCGCAGCCCGCATCATCGGCCGTCCTCCGACTGTCCTAGAAGCCAAATGTAGATCAGCGCCAGACTCATCACACAAAGAAACGTCGCCACTGACAAGCTAGACCCATAGCCGAAGTTGCCAGAGCGCATCATGGTTTTATAGGCGTAGATGGAGAGCGTCTCGGTGCTGTTGGCGGGACCGCCCTCTGTGAGAACGTAGATCGCGTCGAATACGCGAAATGCGTCGAGCGTGCGAAACAACAGCGCGAGCAAGAGCGCGGGTCTCAGCAGAGGCAGTGTGATGAACACGAAGATGCGCAATGGACTCGCCCCGTCGATCCGTGCGGCGCGAAACACGTCGGCGGGGATGTTCTGCAGACCAGCCAGCAAGAGGATTGCTACGAACGGCGTGGTCTTCCAGACGTCGACGACAATGGCGGCGTGCAGCGCCAGTGCCGGCGTACCCAGCCAGTTCACGTTGCCGCCAGGTAAGAGTTGATTGATCAGACCGTAGTCTACGTTGAACAACCAAGCCCAGAGCTTCGCCGACACGACGGTAGGGATGACCCACGGCATCAGCACGGCGACGCGTAGAAAGCCGCGAGCGCGCTGAGCATGATGGAGAAGCAGAGCGACCGGCAGCGCGAGCACGAGCTCGATCGTAACGGCGACGAACGTAAAATAGGCGGTGGTGCCCAAAGCATCGTGAAAGCGTGGATCGCGGATCAAGAACTGGTAGTTCGCGAGGCCCGCTGGTTGCGGCTCTCCGAAAACGAGGATTGACCGCGAAAAACTCAGCCACGTTGCGGCGAGCAGCGGAAACAGGGCAATGCCCACGAACAAGAGCACGGTCGGCGCCACCATCAGGCAGGCATGCAAACGCTCGCTCGGGCGCTTCATGGTGCTTGTTCCATCAGGTGATCGGCCAGCTGCTGAGCGCGCGCTAGCGCTTCTTCAGGCGAGCGCAAGCCTGCTGTGGCTGCAGAGAACTCGCCCTGCAGAATGTCTGCCAGGAGCACATAGTAAGGGGTCAAAGGGCGCGGACGAGCGCGTTCGACGGCGGGTAGTAGGCTCGCGATGAACGGCGCCTGCGCAACCAACTCTGACGCCGTATACGCGGCGCGGCGGGGCGGGTTACGACCGTAGTGCACTGCCATCACGATGTTTGCCTCGAGTGACGTTAGGTGCGCGATGAGCTGTTCGGCAGCTTTGCGACGCGCGCCACGCACGTGCGCGTTCAGCGCGAGGTGCCAACCTCCGAGCACACCTGCTCCTGGCTCGCCGCTCTGCGTAGGGAGCGGGGCGACCGCGACTCTTCCGCGGATCTTCGAGTCCGGAGCCTGGGCTTGCTTCCACGCGTAGGGCCAGTTGCGCATGAATACCGCGCGCCCGTCCTGAAAAACGCGGCGTGCTTCCTCTTCCGCCATGGACGTGATCGACGCAGGCGAGATGCCCAAAGTGATGAGACGGCGCAGATGGCGCAGCGCTGCTCGTGCGGCAGGAGTGTCGACCGCTAGCTTACCATCCGCCAGGGCGTCCCCACCGTGGCCCCAGATCGCTTCATACACGTTGCAAGACAAGCCCTCGTACTGGCGACCTTGCCACACGTAGCCGCTGAGCTGTCCTTGCCGCGTCATCGCGTCACGCGCGAATTGCTCCAGCTCGCTGTAGCTGCGCGGCGCATGAGGCACCAGGTCGGTGCGATAGTAGAGCAGGCCGACGTCGACGAACCAAGGCATGGCGAAGGTGTGCTCGTCGACCAGCACGCTCTCGGCTGCTCCGCTCAAAAACTCTGCACGCACCTGCTCGGGCGGAAAGCTATCCGTCAGCTCCGCGATCCAACCCGCCTTCGCGAACTCGCGCACCCATACCGTATCGATCGCCAGCACGTCGAAGTCTTGAGCTCCCCCTTCGAGGGCGGTCAGGTAGAACTGGTGTGTGAGGTCCGAGGCATTCGGTACGAACTCCGTGACGAGCTCCACGTCTGGATGCCCGTGCTGGAACCCGCGCAGCAAGGCCCTGAACTGAACTGGATCTCCCCACAGCGGCTGCGTCTTGAGCACGATGCGCGTCCGCGTCGAGTCAGCAGCCCTGTCACCCTTGCAAGCGCTCGTGCAAAAAACAAGCGAGCTGAACGCCAGCGCCGCCAGGCACCAAGGGGTGCGTCCACGTGGCACCGCCGATTGCAAACACCTAGCTCGTGCGCTCGTCATCGCCTCAGCTTACCGCGCCGGACATCCTCGCGCTGCGCGGGTCACCGCCGAGCGGTTCCGAGCCACTTGCTGCCCCGCTACATCGAGTACGTCGATCGCGATCCGTAAGATTGGAAGGCCGTTGAGTAAGGATTGCTATGCCTTGAGCACGTCGAGTCTGCTCGCGCATGCATGGTCTGACGTATCTCGCCAAGAACGCGCCCCGTAAGGACGAAATTTTCTGAAGAAATCTGGCCTCCTTGCGCGAAAGGCGGCGGCTCGAGCGACGGACCGCTTCAGGAAAGGCGATGAGGGAATGACGACATTGCGGTTGGCAACCATGCGCTCGGTGTCTGGGTCATGAATGCGTCGGGACAAGTCTTCCGCTCGCTATAGCTGCGGCTTCTCCTCGGCTACTGGGCGCTCCAAGCGCTGCACGTGAGCGCGGAACGCATCCGCCTTCAAAAAAATGTAAAAAGGCTGAACCGTCATGCTCAGCGCGCCATGCGCGCACGGCGGACAACCTCGATCACGGCGGCGCGCGCTTCATCTACTGTCGCTACCTGTGAAGCGAAAGGCAGACGGACTGGTCGAGGACCCTCAGGCATGCTTACGGACATTTCAAACCCGTAGCGATCCACTCCCGTCATGGTGGCCTCGTTTGCAGCTTTGGCGTGGGTAAGCGATCGCGCGCAAACGAGCATGGCCTCACGGTGGTCTTCGTTCATGTGGGCGATGATCTCGGCCGCATGGACAGCGAGTGGATCGGCGCGCGCCTCGCGCCACTCGTCGCGTGCTACCCAAGACATGCGACCGTAACCGCCAATGTAGCGAACGGACGCGACCTCGAGCTTCCAGAAGGAGAAATCCTTGAAGTCGACGTAGTAAGAAGCATTCGGGTGCACTTCGAGGAAGGCCGCGCGCACGTCCGGCTCGACGGTGGGCTTGCAAGCGCCGATCAGCGTGACACGGCCGTTGGCGAGGGGATCGATGGCCCCGCTCTCCGCGACGAGCAGCGAAGCGCGCCCGTCGTGCCGCAGATTGCGAGTGTGCTCGGCCATCTCGCTGATCAGAAACACCGGATTGCCGCCGTCGAACGCCACCGTCACGAACGAACCGTAAGGATAGCCCGCGGGCTCGGTCGCGATCGTGCACAAAGTACCGGTCTTGAGTTGCGCCACCATCGTGCGCGCGCGTTCGGCGTGACTCGGCGTTGGGACATTCAGGTCGTACAGCGGCGCTTCTGCCTGCCCGGACGGACGCGCGTGGGCATCATTGTTCAAGGTTACCTCCGACGTCAGCATACTCGAGAGTGACGGGGATGCAGTCGTAGCCATCCCGACACGTGCGCCACGCAGATGAGTATCTGGTGAGATGATTCGCTAAGCACTACGCTTTTTGCCGTAAATGAAGGTGCTTTGACCATGGAGTAGGCGCGCCATCGCGATGTTCCCGCGGAAGCCTCCTATTGGCTTGGGCAATACGCACGGATACGATCTGAGAACGATGAACGGTGGACTCAAAGTCACGTGTCACCGCTGCGCGAAACCCACGGCGCGACGATCGCGGCGCTGCGCGCATTGCGGCACTGATCTCAAAGCTTCCAACCAACGTGTTGGCCACGAGGCCGTCCGCTGCCCAACGTGTATCGCGCACGCCCACCTGGTCCAGCTCGGCCCCCTTACCATCGACCTTTGCGGTATCTGCGGGGGCGTCTGGTTCGACAAGGACGAACTCGCACAGCTCCCTGGAGCACTCGACGAAGCAGAGCTGCGGGAGACGGCTACAGCAGTACTCGCGAAGGTCCGCTTGGCATCCGCCGCCGCGCGCACCGCAAAGTACCTACCCTGCCCCGTATGCAACGCGCGGATGCCCAAACATAACCATCTGCAAACCTCTGGCATCGTCGTCGATCGCTGCATGGAACACGGCGCGTGGGTTGAACAGAAAGATGTCATCCGCTTATTGGACCTGCTTGAAGGAGACACGCTCTCGATGCTGAGCGAACGCGCCCAGAGCCAAGCGCACGATGACCTGAAGCGCCGTCTGCAGTCGCTCGAGAGCGCTCAGCGAAGCTTGGATGGGCGGACCGAGACCCTGCAGCGCAGGCAAACGTGGATGTTCGTTCTCGATCTCTTCGGTATCTTCTGAGGCCGCCCTCAGCCGCGCGACCGCGTCGTCCACCGCAGAACGGGCATCACCGTCCCCGTCGTGCGTGCCGTCACGCACGCGCCGCAACCTAGCTTGCGGTTGGCCTTTTTTACTAACGCTGGGATAAGTGACTCACAAGACGAAGCCTCATCACGAGGGGGATGTGATGCGAAGAGTCGGTATGAAGTTACACGGGCTGAGCGCGGCTTTCCTAGCGATCGCTGGTTACGCGATGGCGCAAGCGCCAGTTGGAACACCGCCCGCAAAGAAGGCGACCGTTGCGCCGCCAGCCGGCGAGGCCGCCGCACAGACGCCCAGCGACGCCAAAGCCAGCGCCACTTCCACGGACCCGAGTGCTCTCGCACAAACGGCAGTCGCCGCGAACGCTCGTGCCCAGGCGGCGCTGAAGACCGCGAGCGAAAAGCGCGCCGTCGCAGAGGCGGGCGGCGCGGATCTGAAGACGCAACAGACCAACGTCCGCACGCTACGGGCCCAAGTCGGCAAAGCCGTCTTAGGCGGCAAAGGCGCGCACAAGGGTTTCGACGCCGCCAACAAGTCGCTCAAGGACGACGCCGCCCCCAAGAAGACCGAGCAGCTAGAAGCCGCCGAGTCGGACTACGGCACGGTGATCAGCAAGGCGCCAGAGCTCATCAAGACACTCGAAAGCGCGCTCGCCACCGAGAGCACGGTCGGCGCGGCTGCCGACGCGGCCGGAGAGGCGGCCAAGGAGGCGAAGAGCGCAGCCAAAGAGGCGAAGGACGCAGCCAAGCAAATCGCCAAGCTCGAGCGCGACGTCTCGCGAGGCAAGACGAAAGGCGAACGCGATGCGAGGTCGGCCGAAGGAAGCCTCGCCCGCGCGAACGCCGCCATCGAGAGAGCAGAAGCCAGCCTGAAGAGCGCGAACGAACGCGCCGCGGCGGATGCAGCAAAGAGGGCCGAACAGGAGGCCAAAAAGCCCGAGGCCTCGGCGGCGAAGCCCAAGGAAGAAGGGACACCTCGGCCCGTCGTGCAAGCGCAAGCTTCGCTCGAGAAAGCCAAAGCCGCGCTCGCTGCCGCACAAGACGCTCAGTCCAAGGCGCAGGCGGCGACGGAGAGCGCCACCAAAATGCATGGACTCGTCACGCAGGCGCTTACCACCGCCACTGCAGCGGCGACCGACGCGCAAAAGGCAGCGGCTGAAGCGCAGAAAGAAGCGGCTAAGGCACGTGCGGCTGCCGGCCCTGCCGCAAGCTTCGCTTCTCGTCGGGCGCGCGCGGAAAAAGATCTGACGCAGCTCAAGGCCGACGCGGACAACGCCGGCAAAGAGATCGAACAGGTGCGCACCAAACTCAGGGACGCCCGCGCACGTAAGGTAAAAGCCGACCAGACCAAGGGAGCTGGCGCCGGCCCTGCGAACGACAAGAAGCCGGAGAAGTCTCAAGCAGACAAACCTCAGACGGTGGGTGCGCCTGACAAAGACAAGCCCGCTGCGAGCAGCCCGACGCCTGCGGCCAGACCGGGCAAGCAAGCAGCGGCTGCTAGCAAGGCTTCCGGGGAGCGTCCCGAGGCGTCCAGGCGTTGAGCTCGCATCCTGCCTGTTCCTTTCTCCTCCTCACTCGCGTCGATGCGCCTGCGTACCGCGTCGCGTCGTAACGTCGACGAGGTAGCGAGCCTCCTCGCCATTGCGATCGGCCGCCGATCTTTGGCGACAGACTTGCTTGGAGATGAGCGAACCCGTCTGAGCCTCCTGGCGGCATTCATACACTTCCCGAGGATCTACCTTCGCCTGTGCCTGCGCAGTCTTGGGGGTCGTGCCCGAAGCAGGCGTACACGCGCTCAAGAGCACGATGGCGAGTGCGCAACTCCTTCTTGCTTGCGTGCAGTTCATAGCGCGACCGTACTGAGAAACGTCCGCTCGGAAAAGCGGCAAGCGCACGATCACCCCCGTTTGGACTCGTCTAGACGAGGTGTAGGTACCGTCCCCATCCTCACCAATCTGCGCATTCGCGATCGCAGGACCGCTACCCGTAATGGCGGCGTGATAACCTAATCCTCACTGGGTTAGGTGCGATGTCGGCGTTGAGTAAGCTAGCGTACGTTCTGGCGATCCACGATGAGTGACACCGACCTGCGCCAGTTTCCGCGCCTCGAGGTCTATCTCAAAGGGCTTCCACACGGGCTGAAGTCGTACCCGGAAGCAAAGGCCAAGGCCTCCATGCTTCGTGATGCTCTGCTCGACAAGCCGCTCAAGGAGGTCGCCAAGCTGCTTCCCGATTCTCTTGCCGAGCTCGTCATGTCTCCCCCGCTGGTCAGCACCTGGGTTCAGTCGGTGCTGGTGCAGGCCATTTTCCTTGTGATGGCCGATCATCACCGGATGAGCGATGGCATCTTCTCTACTTGGACACATCGCACGCAGAAAGCGTTGCTAGGTGGTCCGCTCTATCGCTCCATCGCCGCGCTCGCATCGCCCGCGCTGCTACTCAACGGAGCGAGCATGCGCTGGCACTCGTTTCATCGCGGCAGCGACGTCCACATAAAACAGGCGGGTCCGGGCGAGGCAGTACTGCTGCTCACCTTCCCTCAGGGGCTCTCTGCGCCGACAAACTTGGTAGGTATCGGCGGAGGCTTTCAAGCCGTCGCTGAAGTCTCCAAGGCTGAGTCCGTGACTGTACGCGTAATGGAGATGACCCAAACTCTCGCGCGCTATCAGTTTCGCTGGCGGTAGGGTCCAGCGAACGATGCTAGCCGCGGTGTTCGTCTCACCGAGTGAACGAAAGACGAGCCGGATAACAGCCGCGGACTCATCCGTCAGAGACACTGGGCGCCCACCTGTGCTTACAGCGCTGAGATTTCATCACCTTCCCATTTGGGGAACTGTCACAGACCGCATCAGGCTTCGCTTGCAAACTTCAGCATAGCGAATCAATGATGGCGCTCCCCCCTTCGACGCGCGTGGTTTTCCACCGCAAGGAGACTCGATGCGATCGCTACCGATAGGCCTGAGGTTGGGCTTGCTGTGCACGGCATTGTGCGCCGCATCTGCTTGCGCGGATGTCTCCGCGGGACCGGACTTGGACCTGGCGCGTGAAGAACTCGCCGCGTACCAAGGCCCGATTTCGAGCTTCCCTCCAACATCGACGGTCATCTTGAGCGATGGCACGCCGCTGGATGTACCTTCGTACTTTCATTCGCGTGCGACCATCGTGTTCGGCACGGCGAGCGTCTCTTCACTCAAAGCGCTGCAGGGATCAGTCACCAGCTACAAACCTGTCAGCATCGGCGGCACTGGCATCGTGGCCGTATGGTTGAACGAGCAACTGCCCGACGGTGACCTAGGCGGCTACGGCGAACTCGTGGTTTCGCACCTCGTTCAGCCCGCCGGCGCCGCTGCGATATCCTCTACCTTTAAATGGACGCCCGAACGCGGTCAGACCTTCGTCGACCAGCTCGCTAAGCTGCTCGGTCAGACCATCTTTTTCTACGATGCGCTCTGGGTCGATTCCCAACTTGGTCTGATCGGTGGACTCGAAGTCTGGGGCTTCCCGAAGCGCATGGGCACCATTACGGATTCGACGACTTTTTTGACCAACTATCGTCGCTTCAAGGTGGCCGATGGCGCAACCAAGGCCAGCGTGATCGACGCCTCCGTTCACTTGCCGTACTTGCACCTGTTCTCGTTGCCCAATCTGACCGTTGCGTCGGTCACGAAGGGAAGTGCGCCTTATCCCGCCAGCGCGGAGGCGATGGCATTCCGAAGCGGACCTGTCGGCCTGCGCCCATTCAACCCTCTCCTCGACAGGATGCGCTTGAACCAAGTGCCCCAACTCGCCGGGCTCAACTTCACGCCGCTCGTCGTCATGGACGCCCCGGACTTCGAGTTCCTCGTCGGTGAGCCGCAGCCCCTCTGACTAGCGCTCGGGAGCGGGCACGGCCGCTTCCACCGATTTTTGCTCCGGTTCGCCCGAAGGCGTCGGTGATGTCGCCTCACGCTCTGCAACGGCAGCGGGCTTCTCGTAGGTGGCCCTCGCCACGGCGATGACCTCGCGCTTCGCTCCTGTCGCTACGAGCTTCATGTCGCGAAATACTTCATCGCCGCAGCGAGCGACATTGAGCGCAGGGTTGCCGGGCGACTGGCTGTAGACGGTCTTCACAACGCCATCCGCACCGACGACGGCCGTGATCACTGCCGAGTCGGGCACGTTGGGACCAAGGTCGGTCTTGAGGCATTGCATGTACTCGGGTCCCTTCTCCCGAAGCTGCTCGACGTCTGGATAGATACGCAGCCGCGACACGAGCGACATGAACTGCCCCTCCGAGTTCGCGAAGCGATCGGGCGCGTTGCCGTATCCCATGACGAGCAAAGACGGCCAGACGGACCTTCCCTTTTCCCACCACCAGCCTGGACGGACGATGACAAGGCTGGCTCGCGTCCAACGTGCGTCTGCCGAGAGCTGCAGCTGGTCGACGTTCGCGACTTCGAACGTCACTTTGAAGGCTTCGTATCCGGAGACGCTCATTGGCGTTCCGCTCACGACCCGCGTCGCATAGCGGCGCTCGGTACCTGCAATCCAGGCGTCTGACGTCCCGACTTGAACCTTCGAGATATTTGCGGTTCCAGATACCCCTTCGACGTACTCGCGCGCCAAGACCTCCAGGTCGGTGTGTTCGCGCCGCTGGGGAATGGGATAGACACTCAGCCAAATAGCCGCATCGCTGCGCGTGTGACGAAAGATGAGTTCAGCGTCTCGAATCGTCTCATTCCTGTCGAACACCCCATCACCGTCGACGTCGAAGCGTACGACCGACTCCCAGGTGGGGCCCGTCTTCGAGACGAGCACCGAGCTACCCGAGCTCTGCGGCTGAGTGTTCTCGAGGGTCCAGTCCGGCCCGATGATCTGGCGCGTATCGCTCTCTGAGTATTTGATCAAGAAGGGATGCTGCGCGCTTCGAAAGGAAGACGGACTCAGAGCCCCGATGGTAGCGCCCGTTCCCGCGCAAGCTGCCAGTCCGGATAGCACGAGCCCGATCGCGAACGCGCGCGCGCACGATTGCTTGAGTTGATTCATCAAAACCCGCCGGTGAATAGTCATCCGTTGTCGATGAAGATCATCGGCCATCCGCCGAGAGCGAGCAACCTCGCACGAGCAGCGACGCATGGCCGCCGGTGTAGGTGCGCAGCGCGGGTTGTAGTCGTTTGGACGGGCGCGCCGGGTCCCGGCAGCCTTGGGCCCCCCTACCCGTCCCCGCCAATACCTTGATCGTGGCTGACACGTTCGGCTTCCATGCGCGAGGCCTGAGCGAAGGCGCTGCGCGCAGAGTGGAGGTGTGGGCGATCGGACGTCGCAGTCCGTTCTTACCCTATGTTGCAGACCGCTTCTTGCAGAAGCTGGCACCCGTCCGCAGGCCAGCGCGATGGCGGCCACGTCAATCGGCCGGTGCCTTCGACGAATAGGTGCCCGGCATCAGGTTCTGCTCGTCCGCAAGGTGGCGGACCCAGCACAACCTTGAGTTGCTCGACTACCAGTTTGGATTGGGAGGCGTCGCCGATAGGCTGCGCCAGAGATTGATGCTCCAGGCGCCGATCGGCGTCGCGTAGTCGTCCGTAAGGTTCAGGAAGCGATGAGCGAGCGGATCGACACCTTGGGGCGCAGCCCAGCCGTAAGGATCGATACGACCTGCGAACGCGTTGTCCCCGTGCTGCCCTTGCATGCCCGCAGCGCCACTCGTGACCGCGAAGTCGTAGCGGTACGCGCCAGTCGTGTTCGTCAGGCGTGTCGTCCCGAAGTGAAGGTGAGGGCCACTCGAGCAGCCCGTGTCGCCCGAAAGGCCGATCCGCTGGCCGCGTCTCACCATTCGTCCTGCAATCGTGTCGCGACGCGAGAGGTGAGCGTAGTACGTGACGAACCACTCGCGATAAGTTCCGGAACCCACCTTGTGCAAGAGGTAGATCTCCTGCTGAGCATCGGCTCCGCACCCAAACGAAGTGACGTTGCGAGCACGCGAGGCAATGACCTCTCCGTCGGCGACGGCAAGGATCGGCGTACCAGTATCCATCGGCCAGTCGTGACCGTCGTGATTGTCAACGCCGCCCGAGTTGCGTTGGTCGCGCCCCAAGTGATCTACGAGCGCCGCGTTTCCCGTCGCGACGGGCGTCTGACCAAACTCGCGAACGTCGAGTGGCGTACGAGCTTGGTCGACCCCCGTGGCATGAAGCACGTGGTAGCGAGCGCGCGATGCCGCGTCGTTCGGAAACGGCGCGTCGAAGATCGGCAGCGCGCCCGGCGCAACGACGAACCTGCAATCTACAAAACCCCTGGCGACCGCGTCGTCATGGGCCTGGCGCAATGCTGCACTACCGCTAGCCGTGAATGTCCGGATCACGGCGCCATCGCACTGCACGAGCACCTTGTTGGTGGCGTTCGTCGAATACAGGCCCGCGCTTCGAATCACTGCCCCAGGCGAACTCGTCAGCCCGCTCGCGCAAGGATCCGAACTCGCCGAACCCCATGAGAATGCCCAACGGCTTCCGGACAGCGTTCTCAACGAACACCACGGGGCCATGTTGGCAGGCACACTGAGCGCCTGCGTCAGCTCCGAGACCTCCTCGCCTTCGTCGTAGAGCTCAGCTTCATCAGACGAACCGATGCAGCTCATCGTCAGAGCGAGCATCAAGGCTAGCCACGAGTAGGGCGAGAGATGCTGACAAGTCTTCATTGCGGCTCCTTTTCAACATTGCGTAGAACATCGCTCCCACCGCCCAGTCTCGGCGAGGCCATCTTCTGGAACGCGAGTCGAATCTGCTCTGCGCGCTCAGATCATGTCAACGCGCCTTCACCACATTTTGGCTACGCACATGAAAAACAACACGCATGGGGCGATCGTCCCACTAGCGGAGATTGCACGGTCCAATGACTCACTAAATCATCCATTCTGCAGACGACGCGCACCTTACTATCAGATCAACCAGCCTGAACGTGCATCCGCAAGAGCAAGCGCCGAGAGCCTCCGACGCTGTCACGGCCACGTGTGAAATCGACGTACGCGAGCCAAAGGCGCGCTAGCGCCCGGTTCACGCAATCTGGCCGAGGCGATGGCCTGGACACGCCGAACGTTGACCCGACGATCTCAGTCGGGAATGCCCGTGATGTGAATCCCCGTCCCCTCGCTTTTGTAGCGCTTGTTCATGTACAAGAGCACCGGCGTGAGGCTCTCGAGTGCGATGGCATTGCGAAGCGGGCCTGCATCGAGCCCGCGCATGCCGAGATCGGCAATCAAGGTCATCGCGCTCTCTTTGGCCGCGCTGTCGTCGGCGCAGACCAGCACGTCGCACGCGATTCCATGCTCATGATCTTGCAAGTGAACGGAACTCACGTGATGCAAGGTTGCGACGAGCTTGGCGTCTGCACCAAGGATGGCCCTCGCTTCTTGCGCGGCCGATTGTCCTTCCGGCAGATGCACTTCACGAACTTGTGGCGGCTTGAGCGGCACGGTGATGTCGACCACCACCTTGCCTTTCAAGGCCTCTTTGAGGCCTTCGAGCGTACTCGCATGCGCTGAATAGGGCACGCAGACGACGACCACGTCTGCATCGCGACAGACCGCGACGTTGTCACCCCCGGTGATTTTCTGACCCGACGCCTGTGAAAGCTCAGCCGCCTTCTCGACTGCGCGGGCGGCGTCACGAGAACCTATCGCGACCGTGTGTCCGGCTTTCGCCCAACGCACGCTCAGGCCCGTACCTTCCTTGCCCGTACCACCCACCAATCCAAGTTTCATCGCTCAACCCCTCCGCTCGGCGGCTTGATGTCTTACTCTTTTGCCAGTTCAGCCATCAGACGGACAGCTTCGATCTGGGGAGAGCCCACGATGAAAGTTCCCACGGGCGACTTCTTCCAAGCTTGGAAGCGCTCGCGGATACGCTCTTTGGGACCTACCAGGTAGAGCTTGTCGACGAGCTCATCGGGCACGGCCTTCATCGCTTCGTCTTTCTTACCCGCGAGATAGAGGTCTTGGATCTGGATGGCTGCGCTCTCGAAGCCGATGCGACGGATGTACGCATTGTAAAAATTCTTGTCGCGTGCGCCCATCCCGCCGATGTAAAGCGCGAGCTGGAACTTGAGCGGGTAACGACAGGCGTCCAAGTTGTCGCCCACGACCACGGCCACGGTAGGCGCGAGATCGTAGGTGTCGATCGACTTCTTGGTCTTCGACTTGGCGAAGCCCTTCTCGAGGTTTTGGAGGATCACTTCCGGCTGATCGGGATCCATGCACGTCAACAAGCAACCATCGGCGACCTCCGCCGACAGCTCCTGGCCTTTGGGCGCCATCGAGCCGGTGTAGATCGGGATGTCTTTGCGCCCGTGCAGGATGCTCTTGAGCGGCTTGCCCAATCCCGACGCGTCTGCGCCGGCGTACGGAATCGTGTAGTGCTCACCGCTGAAGCGCAGCGGTTCTTCGCGCGCGAAGATGGCGCGCTGGATCTCGATGTACTCGCGCATCCAAGACAGCGGCTTGTGAAAGCGGTAGCCGTGCCAGCCTTCGACCACCTGGGGCCCGCTCGTGCCGAGGCCCAACAAGAAGCGGCCATTCGAGAGCGCATCGAGGGTCATCGCGGTCATCGCCGTATTGGCGGGCGAGCGACCAGGCAGCTGCATGATCGCCGTGCCTAGCTTGATCTTCGAGGTCTGAGCCGCGATCCACGCCAGGGGCGTCGCCGCGTCTGAACCCCACGCTTCGGCCGTCCACACCGAGTCGTAGCCGAGGCTTTCGGCCTCTTGAATACGCTTGATATCTAAATTGAGCTGCGCTCCCGAGTAACCCGCCATCAGTCCTAGACGCATGCTGGATTCTCCTACTTTTGCTCACGCGCGGCCGCGCGCTTCGATCGTCCGAACGGCTCGCACGGCTTCGACATTCTCGCCGCCCAACGCAGCGCGTTATGTTCAACTAGACAAAAAGCGAGCAACTCGCCAGCGGAATCAAGCCGCCAGGCGATTGTACGCTTTCACACGAGCTCTCCGCGTGCGTTCATGGCGTGGACCGAAAACGTGGGCTCGCGCGTCGTGAGCCGCAAGCTTGGCCATCGCCAAAGCGCTTGGCACTGTGTTCGTGGGGGATCCATGACCGACCGTCGCACGCCGTTTGCCGTGCTCTTGGTGTTGTTGTTCGGTTCGCTATCGACTGTCCGTGCCCAGCCGCGCGAGCGATCGGCGATCCCGCCCGTGCTCTCGCCCTGGATCGACTGGGTCCTCGTCGACAACGAAGAGGCCCTGTGCCCCGACGTCGACGGGGTGCGCATTTGCGTATGGCCGGCTTCGCTGGCGTTGGATGTTCGTGAGACGTCTGCCACGTTCACGCTCGCCGTTTCGACCAATCGACGCACGCGCGTTCGACTTCCTGGATCGAGCGAGCATTGGCCCCTCGACGTGCGCGTCGGCTCCGTGCCCGCAGTCGTCATCGAACCGGCAGGCTTACCGGAGGTCGAGGTCGCTAGCGGCAGTCACGTGATTCAAGGACGATTTGCGTGGAGTAAGATTCCCGACTCGCTCGCCATCGCGGCCAACGTCGGCAGCGTGTCCCTGTCCATCGCAGGAGAACGCATCGATGCACCGCGGCGCGAGCAGGATGGGCTGCTTTGGTTGCGCGACGCCTCGCGCGGTGGCGACGAAACGGAGTCGCTCGAGCTCGGCGTGCACCGTCGCATCGAAGATGGCCTGCCGATGCGCATCGTGACGCGCATTCAAGTGTCCGCCTCCGGCCAGGCACGCGAGGTCGTGCTGCCCAACGTCTTGCTCGCTGGCACGCGCGCTATCGAGATCTCCTCGGAATTGCCGGCGCGCCTCGCGCCCGATGGAAGCTTGCGCATGCAAACGGAGGCTGGCAGCTATCGCGTCAGCATCATCGCGGTAAGCGAAAGCCCGCCCCCGCTACTGCGCGCGCCCAGCGCGGACGCGCCCTGGCCAGACAGCGAAATTTGGGTGTTCGTCGCGAGCGATCGAATCCGGCACGTCGAACTTTCAGGGGCCGCGCAGATCGATCCCGCACGCACCGATTTGGCCGCGGATTGGCACGGTCTTCCAACGTATGTTTTGCCGGAAGGCAGCGCGCTCACCTTCGAGACCAAACGCCGCGGCGAACCCGATCCGGCTCCCAACGCAGTCTCCCTTTCGCGCATGCTGTGGCTCGACGCCGATGGCGAAGGCTATACGGTGCGCGACGAGCTCAAAGGCAGCCTGCAACGCGAGTTTCGCTTCGACCTGCTCAGTGGCGAACTCGGCCGCGTCACCGTGGACGGCCGCGACGAGCTGATCACCCAACACAACAAGCACGCGGGGATCGAACTGCGCCGCGGCGCGCTCGACATGGCGGCCGAGTTTCGACTCGCAGGCACGCGCGATTTGCCTGCAGTCGCCTGGTCCGAAGACGTGCAATCACTCAGTGCCAAAGTTGCCTTGCCACCCGGTTTCACGCTGCTCGGTGTCGAGGGCGTCGATCATGTTCCAGGCACTTGGTTCGACACTTGGGATCTCTGGGACTTTTTCTTCGTGCTTTTGATGGCCTTAGCCATCGGCAAGCTGTGCTCGTTGCCATGGGGCGTGCTCGCATTGTGCTCGCTGGTGCTCGCGCATCACGAGCCTGAAGCACCCGAGCTGGTGTGGCTCGGACTCATCGTCGCCACGGCACTGTCACGCGTGCTCAAGGCGGAGCGACTGCGCTGGATCGTGAAAGTAGTCTGGCTGATGGCGCTCGCGGGTATGTTGTTGGTCGCCATTCCCTTCTCGGTGCACCAGCTGCGCCGAACCCTCTATCCGCATCTCGTCGAACGCGGTTCGTGGATGGACGAAGCAGCGCAGCTCGCACTCGTGGCAGAGCCCGAGCTCAGCAAAGAAGCCGAGGAATCGGCGCAAGACGTGCCGAGTGCGCAACCGTCGTCTCCTGCGCTGGGCTACGACGCGGACAGCGCTGCGAGCGGCGAGCAAGCTGCGCAGAAAGCCGCAGAGGCGCTCTTGCAGGGTGCCGTGGGAAGCAGCAGTCGGGGCGTCGCTTTGGGAGATGCACTGGGAGGTGCGGCTGGAGTCGGCGTTGCAACCCGTAAGGCCAAGCGATCATCGTACGGATCGACGAGCGATAGCGATGTGGATCCCAACGCGGTCGTGCAGACGGGACCGGGCCTTCCAACCTGGCGTTTCCAAGAGCACACCCTTTCGTGGTCGGGACCCGTGCAGCGAGATCAACGCATCAAACTGTGGCTCGTTCCACCGCTTGCCACGCGAATTTGGTCACTCCTGACTGTCTTACTCACAGGCGCTCTGCTGTTCGCCCTGACACGTGCCGGCCGACCGTTCGCTGATGACGACAGCATTCCGCCCGCGTCGCGCAGCTCGGTAGCCCCGGTTGCCCTGGCGATGATGATGATGATGTTTGGAGTTGCAACGACTGCGCAGGCAGAGGACCCGCAGGCCATTCCGTCGACCGAGATTTTGAACGAGCTGCGCTCGCGCCTACTCAAACCCGCGACATGCGAACCGCAATGCTTGTCGGTGGCCGAACTCGCGGTGACCATCGACCGCGACACACTCAAGCTTCGTGCGACCGTCCACGCCGCGGCGACCACTGCCTATCAGGCGCCCGGACCGCTCGCGACATTTGCCGCCCGCGAGGTGCGCGTCGACGGTCGATCTGCGCTGGCCGCGCTGCGCTCGGACGACGGGTTTTTGCGGGTGCGCATCGAGCCCGGTGTGCACAACGTCGAACTCTCTGGGCCGATCACGCCGCATCAAACGCTCACGCTCGCGTTGGGTTCGCAACCTCACCGCGTCACGGTCAAGGCTGAGGGTTTCGAGATTGACGGCTTGCACGAAGATGGAACAGCGGAAGGTTCGTTGCGCTTTCGTCCGGCGCTCACCATCGCTCCAGACGGCACACCAGAACAAGCCCGCGAGGGACTCGCGCCGTGGCTCGAGCTCAACCGCGTCATCGATCTCGGCGTGCGCTTCCGCGTGCGCACGACGCTGCGTAGAATTGGCCCGACGGGCGAAAGCGTGCTCGTGCACGTTCCGCTGCTGCCGGGCGAGTCCGTCACGGAAGCCGGCATCGACAGCGCGAACGGGCGCGTCGTCATCGAACTGCCTCGCGATGCGATGGAGGTCTCGTTCACCTCGGCGCTCGCCCCGCGCAACGACCTTACCCTCACCGCGGCATTGCCCTCTCAACAGGGATCGAGCAGCGTCGTTCATCCTTGGAATGAGACCTGGCAAGTCGCGTGCAGCACGCTCTATCACTGCACGTTCGACGGCCTTGCACCCATCGAACGCCTCGATGCCTCCGGAGCGATGCGTCCCGCGTACAAGCCTTGGCCGGGCGAAAAATTGCATATCCAAGCACAGCGACTCGGGGCTGCTCGAGGTGCGTCCGTCACGATCGACTCGGCCACACTCGATCTCACGCCGGGCAGCCGCATCGAGGAAGGCTCATTGCGCATGTTCTTGCGCACCAGCCGGGGTACGACCGAGCGCATTTCTCTGCCCGAAGGCGCGACGCTCAAGAGCGTCAAGGTCGATGGTGTCGAGCGTCCGTTGCGCATCAAAGACAAAGCGCTCGAACTCGTGGTCGGGCCAGGTCAGCACGAGGTCACGATCGATTTACGTCGCAACGCGGCAATGGAGCTCAGCTATCGCGCTCCGGCCGTGCGCCTGCATCGCGCGGTGACCAACGCGACCACGCGCGTGAACATGCCCGAACAGCGCTGGCTGCTGTGGACGAGCGGTCCGAGCATGGGACCGGCCGTGCTGTTTTGGGGTTACCTGCTGATCGTGGTGCTGGGCGCGCTCGCACTCGGCAGCGTGCCGCTGAGCCCGCTGAAGCACCACCAGTGGGTGTTGCTGGGCTTGGGCCTCACGCAGATACCCGTGGTCGTCGTATTGATCATCGTCGGCTGGTTTTTCGCGCTTGCCGCACGCGAGCGTCATCCGCCGACCCACCGCCTACGTTTCAACATGCTGCAGGTCGCTCTCGTGTTGTTCACGGTCATCGCGCTTTCGTGCTTGGCAGGTGCGGTTCATCAAGGGCTGGTGGTGCAGCCCGACATGCAGGTGCAGGGCATGGGCAGCCACAACGGCATGCTGAGCTGGTACGAGGACCGCACGACCGGAACCCTCCCCAGCATCTCCGTGTTGAGCGTGCCGCTATGGATCTACAAGGCGTTGATGCTCGCTTGGGCACTGTGGTTGGCAGCTAGCTTGTTGCACTGGTTGCGCTGGGGCTTCAATGCGTTTCGCGCCGGAGACGCCTGGCGCCGGGCGCCGCAAAACCCCAAAGTCGACTTGCGAAACATCGAAGCCGCCAAGGCGGCTCTCGAGCAGCGTGCCGCCGAGGCAAAGCCGAATGCCGGAGATTCCTGACCTCGCCGTCTACCGCGAAGCCATCGAACAGCGCTTCGTCGGCCATACCCTAGAGCGCGTTCGCGTCGCGAGCCCGTTCTTGCTGCGCACACACGATCCAAAGATCCAAGCTGCCGAGAGCCAGGTCTTGCGAGGTACGCGGCGCATCGGCAAGCGCATCGTGTTGTGTTTCGACGCCGAGCTCTTTCTCGTCATCCACTTGATGATCGCGGGCCGCTTACGCGCGAAAAAGAAGGGCCAGCTGGTTCCCGGCAAAGTGGGTTTGTGCGCCTTCGATTTCGATCACGAGACGTTGATTCTCACGGAAGCCAGTCCGAAGAAGCGCGCTTCGCTGCACGTTTTACGCGGTGAGCAAGCCTTGGCGGACTTGGACCCAGGTGGGATCGAGCCGCTGGAGGCCACCCTCGATGCGTTCACAGCGGCCTTGCGCGGCGAAAATCACACGTTGAAACGCTCGTTGACGGATCCGCGTCTGTTCGCCGGCATCGGCAACGCGTACTCGGACGAAATTCTGCACGCAGCGAAGCTCTCGCCCGTCGTACTGACCTCACGCCTCAGCGATGTGCAGATTCGAGCGCTCTACGAGGCGACGCAAGCGGTGCTCACACGTTGGATCGGCGTCCTCCGAGAAAAGGCGGGCGGGCGCTTTCCCGACAAAGTGACTGCGTTTCACCCCGAGATGGCGGTGCACGGCAAGTTTGGTGAGGCGTGCCCCGTTTGCGCAAAGAAGGTGCAGCGCATCGTGCGTTCCGAGAACGAGGTGAACTACTGCCCGGGCTGTCAGACGGGCGGCAAATTGCTTGCAGACCGCAGCCTGTCCCGGCTTTTGCACGACGACTGGCCGGCCACTCCGGAAGCGCTCGAAGAACTCAAAGCGGCTAGGCGCCGCGAATGAGTGGTCTTGGCCACCTTTACAAGTTGCCAATTCGCCCCCTCGTCGTCGCCTCAGCTGTGCGCCAATTCCTATCTAGACTCGTATGATGTATAACTAAAACGCGTGTTTGTTTCCGTCCATAACGCAATAATTCCGCTGAAGGAGTAATCAACAAACCATTTACGTTGCGTAATAAGCCGGGGAGGCGCAGCATGAGGGGGTGAAAAGCATTCACTCCCCCTTCCCTCCGGGTGCTGGTTTGACGGGTCTCGTGAAGATGCTCGCACCGGCTGCCGTTCACGTGACGTACTGCGCGAGCAACGCGTTGCCGTTTCGGGTCGACTGGGAGTCGCCCAAAGGCCTCGTGATGTTCTTCGGTTTGAGCCCAGACGCGGCTGCCAATGAGGCCCAACTGGCGCTGGCGCGTGGTTCGGTTCTGGGACCAGCTCAGCAACTGCCGCTCACCGAGCCTGCATCCGACCCAGACTGGACGTCTGCGATGCGCGACCTGATCGCCGACGTGGATGCAGAGCGTAGCGAAGCGCGCGCGCGCCCGATGCTTCGTATCGTGCGTGGCGGAGCGAGCTGAGGATTCTGCGCCTCGCGACTGGCTGCGTAAATGCCGGATCGCTGCGCAATCAGTGCGGACCACTCGATAAAGCGCCTGCCAATGCAGCGCTTGCAGATAAAGCGCCTGCCAATGCAGCGCTTGCAGGCGGCCGTTGCAAGGGGCCAGCAAGGCAAGCTCCGGCATTCGGCGCCGCGATAGCGCCTGCTCGTGCCGAATCGCGCTCGGCAGCATGCGGCCCCGTCGAGCTCGACGCGGACTTGCCATGCCATGAACAGACATACCTAAGAAGAACCTTACAAATCTGCCTCAGCGAGGTTCGCTCCTAGTGCATGTTTTCTGTCTGCACGAAGCCAAAATGTATTCTTACTGTTTCCGTCCATAATTCGGCATACGGCATGTCCGTGAAATGCGCGGCGCCCGCGATAACTTGGTCGACGGAGCGCGCGGACGGTGGCACATCACGAGCGCGCGTCGGTGGGCCTCGCAGGCCCGTGCTGCGTGCGCGTTCCGAAGCAGAGGAAAGCATATGGGGGCCTACGAGAGGTTGTCCGCGGTTGACGCGGTCTTTTTAGACATCGAAGACGACCACGATTCGCACATGCACGTCGGCGGGATCATCGTCTTGGAAGCGGGCGCGGTGACGCTCGCGCACGGCGGAATCGATTTCGCGCGGATCCGTGCCCAGGTCGACAGTGCGGTGCTGCGCACCCCGCGCCTGCGCCAACGCATCGAACGGGCGCCGGGCTTCAATCATCCGGTATGGGTAGAAGACCCTTACTTTTGCCTCGATTACCACTTCCGTCACGCCGCGTTGCCGCAGCCGGGCAGCATGGCGGACTTGCAGCGCTTGGCGGGGCGTATCTTCTCGCAGCGGCTGGATCGAGAGCGCCCGCTTTGGGAGATCTGGCTCGTCGAAGGCTTGAGTGGCAATCGTTTCGCGCTGATTCCCAAGATTCATCATTGCCTCATGGACGGCATGGGCGCGGTCGGCCTGATGGCGGCGTTTTCAGGATTTGGTTCAACGGGCGCGAAATCAGACGACCTGATGATCGCGCCACGTGCCACGCCCTCCGCGCTCTTTTGGGGCGAGTTGCAGCATCGCCTAGAGGGCGTGCGGGGTTCGTTGCGCGACTCGCGCAGCCCGCGGCAGCGTGAGGGTAACCAAGCGTTCTCGCGCGGCGACCTGGCCAAAGGCCTCTCCAGTGCGTTGAAGCGCGGTCTTACCCAGGCGACCGTCACGCCGTTCAATCCTGAAAAGCTCGGTCAGCATCGGCGGTTCGAAACGGTGCGCATGAGCTTGAAGGAGATTAAGGCGATCAAGAACGAGCTCGGCGGCACGGTGAACGATGTCGTGCTCACCCTGGTGGCGGGAGCCAGTCGCCGTTATCTGGCGCGGCGCGGCGTCGATCTGACCTACGTCGAGACGTTTCGCGCCCTCGTCCCAGCAAATGTCCGCGCCAGTGGCGAGCACGAACTCGGCAATCGCTTGTCGTTCATGTTGGCAGCACTGCCCATTCAGGAACCGTGTCCGCTGCGCCAGTACCAGCTCGTGCACGAAGAAACGGCGCAGCGTAAGC
>WUUC01163896.1_pt1 | contig 20767 bp, 18 predicted proteins | sample 6278441 | NCBI WGS metagenome assembly WUUC01 (sample SAMN13675441, study PRJNA597444) | soil metagenome | isolation source: soil | place: USA: Washington | collected 2017-10
CGAGGAGCGCGGAGCCGTGGCCGAGGAAAAGCGTCAGCACGTAGAAGCCGCCGATGATCGCCATTGCCCACACGACAGATTTTCGTGCTTCCTGCGCGGTCGGCACCGTGAAAAAGCGCATCAGGATGTGCGGCAATCCCGCTGTGCCGAGCACGAGGGCCATGCCGAGAGAGATCTGATCAATCGGGTTCTTGAACAGCAGCGCCGGTTCCAGGAAGCGCTGCCCCAGCTCCTGCGGAGTCATGTTCTTCGCAGCGTCGCCGAGCAGTGTCGCGACTCGCGCCTGGATCTTGGGGTCGTCAACGACTGCCTGCATGAAAGCGGGAAGCGAGAAACCGTACTGCGACCATACCCAGATCGTCATGACGAGCGATGCGATCACGAGCAGCACAGCCTTGATGATTTGCACCCAGGTCGTGGCGACCATTCCGCCAAACAGCACGTACGCGAGCATGAGGATACCGACCGCGACCACCGAAATTTCGTAGTCGATACCGATCAGGGTCTTCACGAGCACGCCGCCGCCGACCATCTGCGCCGTGAGGTAGAAGGTCGACACCGTGATGGTGGACAGCGCCATCACCGTACGCACGGTTTTCGGATTATTTCGGAAGGCGAGGATGTCGCCCATCGTGTACTTGCCGATGTTGCGACACGGTTCGGCGATGACGAGAAGAACGGTGATGTATGCGACGAGCCAACCGACAGAGTACATGAAGCCGTCGTAACCGTTGAGCGAGATCAGCCCGGCGATTCCGAGGAAAGATGCTGCGGAAAGATAATCTCCGGCGATCGCCCAACCGTTCTGCACGCCGGAGACGCCGCCTCCGGCGGTATAGAAATCGGCGGCGGTCTTGACTCTTCGAGCGGAGAGGTAAGTCACGTACATCGTAAGACCGATAATCACCGCGAACACCGCGAACGTGAGCCAGCGATATTCCGGGGAAACAGCTTGCGCGAGCGCCGCGCCGGAGAACATGGCGGTGGCGATCCCGAGCCCGAATGCGATGATTCTTTTGTTCATGGCCGGCCTCCCGTACGCGCGGATTCGCGCACCAGCTCATCGGCCATTGCATCGAACTGCGCCGCTCGCCTCGTATAGACGAAAGCGATCACCCACGCCATGACGAACTCCGAGAGTGCGAAAAGATAGCCAAAGTTGATGACGCCCCAGAGTTTGGTCTTGAAAAGATCGGTGAAGTAAGCCGCGCCGATGGGCAATGCGAAGTAATAGACGACCGCGATGGCCATCAACGTCCAGAGAAAAGCGCTTTTTTTTCGGTGGAGTTCCTGGAAGCGGGGATCGCTTTCGATCCTGTTCCAATTGACGGTAGACGCAACTGCCATAGGTCCCTCCTTTGTCGTTGTTTGTGGACCGCCGCATTGGAGCGCAACTGCCCCAAAGGGGCGGAGCTCGAGGAATGTTTCCCCCGCTATGAGTCTAGACCCGAAACTTGAAAGTCGGCAACCGAGCTTTATGCGCCGAAGCCGACGGTGCCCGCGGCGAAATCCCGCTCGAGGCGAGTCTGCAGCTTTCGCGCCTGCCGCATTGCTTCTTTCAACATTCGGCGATCCATTTCGTTCAGCATTGCGGGATCGAGAAAGTTGTTCATTTCCCGCCGCTCACGGTGTGCCGCTTGCTGCTGCCGCAGACGCAGCAGCTGAATGAAGAGAAACGCCTGCCCCCACGCCTCGACTTCCGTTGCGTGAACGTTGAGCCGGGCCCTTGACTCGCGCAGCCGCTTCAGCGTGCTCGTGTGCTCGATCCCGGCCGCGAGACTGTAGATGCGAGCGGCATCGACGAAAGGCGTAATGCCGTTTACCTTGAGATCGAGCTGGTTGGGATGCTCTCCGCCCGAGGGCAGAACGAAATCGCGGATCAGACCTAACGGCGGTTGATTCTGCAGAGCGTTCTGCGTCATCTGCAGCAGAAAGCGTTTGTTGTCTACCGCGTGCGCGGTGAGCCAAGTTCGAAGTTTGCGCGCAAGATCCAAATCGCCGTGTAGCGGACGGAAGTCGAAAAATATCGTGGCATTGAGGAGTGCCACCGGGTCCGCGTGATGAATCCAGTCGGCAAACTTCGCTTTCCATTCGTTCAAGCTCAGGCACCAGAGCGGGTTGCCCGCCATGATCCCGCCCTTGCAGATCGGAAACCCGCACCGCGCGAGCGCATCGTTGATTCTTTTTGCGAGCGGAAGGAGCTTGTCGCGAACCGAGTCCGGCTCTTCGTGCGATGGGAAAATTATTCCGTTGTCCTGGTCGGTGTGCAGAGTCTGCTCGAACCGTCCTTCGCTCCCCATCCCGATCCAGCAGATGTCGGAAGCGCTCATGCCGGCGCCGAAAAATTCGAGATCGATCAGACGCGACGTGAGCAGGTCGTTCATCGTCGACACGAATTGCGTGAGATGCTCGGCCGTTACCCCCTGCTCGATCATGCGAACCGCGGCAAGGTGAATATCCCGCCCGACTTGCACGAGCGCTTCGATGCTCTTCGCCGCGCGAATGGCATTGCTGATGCGGCGCAATCCGACGCGCTGGAGCGAGAAAAGGTTCGATTCGGAAACGACTCCCACCAGCCGATCGTTTTCAACAACCGGAATGTGGCGAAGGCCGTGCTTTGCCATCACAAGCGCAGCTTCGTAGGAAGTCGCATTGGGCGGGAGCGTCGTGAACTCGGCGTTCATCACGCTCGAGATCGGCAGTGAGAGGTCGGCGCTTCGCAACGCGACTTTTTCGAGCACTTCCTTCATCGTAAAAATTCCGAGCGGCCGCCGAGCTTCGTCCTCGACTACGACCGAGCCCACCCCTTCGGCGCTCATTCGCTCGAGCACAGCTCCGATCGGCGTGTCCGGCGAGAAGCTCACCGCTTGCCGGCGAATAACCGAAGAAAGCGTCGTATAACTGTCCTGCGAATCGGCGCTCGAATACTGTTGCCGCAGCAATTGGAGCGATTGCTCGAGCTGGGTTGCGATAACGCCTCCGCAAAATTCCGCGAAGGCCGAGCTTAGTTTGAGCAGCGCCGAGAATGATTGCGCGGGCAGCAGGTAGCAGTCAGTGTCGCGAGCCGCGCGGTGCACGCTCGCGACCGCTCTTTTGGTTATCAGCGCGCTCAAGGGGAACGACTCACCGGGGCCGTATTCGACGTCGCCGCCGTCTTCGCCGGCGCTGGCTTCAACGGTGACCACTCCATCGTGCACGATGTGAAGAAATTCTGCGGCGCCTTGCTCGGGCGCGAGCACGGTAGCGCCAGCGGCGAAATGCGCGTCGCTGAGATGCGAGGTGAGGAAATCGAGATGCGCCCTTTCCAGCCGGTCGAACGGTGGAAATCGCCGCAGAAAGCGGGACGCGGAATCGTCTAGAGCATGCTTGGTCGACATGCGCGTTTACGATACGTCATTTGTCCGGGTAAAACAAAAACCCCGCCGAAGCGGGGTTTTTGTTGGTACAGCGGATCCTTCGCTATCGCTCAGGATGATCGATCCGAGGGATCGATCACATATCCATACCGCCCATGCCGCCCATTCCACCGCCAGGCATTCCCGCGGACTTCTCTTCCGGATGCTCCGCGACCATGCAGTCGGTGGTGAGGATGAGACCGGCGACGGATGCCGCGTTTTCGAGCGCCGCCCGCGCGACTTTCGTCGGATCGAGTACACCCATCTCGACCATATCGCCGTATTCGCCGCTCTGCGCGTTGAAGCCGTAGTTGCCCTTGCCTTCGACGACCTTGTTCACTACCACCGAGGCTTCCTCTCCGGTATTCGCAACGATCTGGCGCAGCGGTTCTTCGAGAGCGCGCAGCACGATTTTGATTCCAGCTTCCTGATCGTCGTTAGCGCCTTTGAGAGTCTTGAGAGCGAGCCGAGCGCGCAGGAACGCAACTCCGCCGCCGGGGACGATTCCTTCCTCCACTGCCGCACGCGTCGCATGCAGCGCGTCCTCGACTCGCGCCTTCTTTTCTTTCATCTCGATTTCGGTCGCGGCACCGACCTTGACCACGGCAACGCCCCCAGCGAGCTTAGCAACACGCTCTTGGAGCTTCTCCTTGTCATAGTCGGAAGTTGCTTCTTCGATCTGCGCGCGGATCTGCTTCACGCGGCCTTCGATATTCTTCGTTTCGCCTGCGCCGTCGATGAGGGTAGTGTTTTCCTTCGCCACCTCGACCCGCTTCGCTTGGCCCAGGTCCTTGAGCGTCGCCTTTTCGAGCGTCAGACCGACTTCTTCTGCGATCACTGTTCCACCAGTTAGAATCGCGATGTCTTCCAGCATCGCTTTGCGGCGATCTCCGAACCCCGGCGCCTTGACGCCGCAGGTCTTCAGGATTCCGCGAATGTTGTTGACGACCAGCGTCGCCAACGCTTCGCCGTCGATGTCTTCGGCGACGATCAGAAGCGGCTTGCCTGCCTTCGCGACTTGCTCCAGCACCGGCAGGAGCTCGCGGATGTTCGAGATCTTCTTGTCGTGCAGAAGAATGTACGGGTTTTCGAGAACCGAGATCTGCTTTTCGGCGTTGTTGATGAAGTAGGGCGAGAGATAACCGCGGTCGAACTGCATCCCTTCGACGAGATCGAGCTCGTTTTGCAGGCCCGAGCCGTCTTCGACGGTGATGACACCTTCTTTGCCGACCTTGTCCATCGCTTCCGAAATGATCTTGCCGATCGCCTCGTCAGCGTTGGCCGAAATGCTTCCGACCTGCGCGATTTCCTTGCTGGTCGTGCACGGCCTGGAAAGCTTCTTCAGCTCTTCGATCGTCGCGACTACCGCCTTGTCGATTCCGCGCTTCAGATCCATCGGGTTCATTCCGGCGGCGACATACTTCATACCTTCCTGAATGATCGATTGCGCGAGCACCGTTGCCGTGGTCGTCCCGTCTCCGGCGACATCGGAAGTCTTGCTGGCGACTTCCTTCAGCATCTGCGCGCCCATGTTTTCAAACTTGTCCTTGAGCTCGATCTCCTTCGCTACCGACACACCATCCTTGGTGACCGTCGGAGCGCCGAAAGAGCGATCCAGGACGACGTTGCGGCCTTTGGGCCCCAACGTGACTTTGACTGCGTCCGCAAGCGTGTTGACGCCAGATACGAGCTTGTTGCGGGCCGAGTCAGAAAATTTCAAATCTTTTGCAGCCATTGTTTTCTCCTATGCAATCGTTTCGCGGAAATCAGCCTTCGACGACACCCATGATGTCTTCTTCACGCATCACCAGGAGCTCTTCTCCTTCGACTTTGACGGTCTGGCCCGAATACTTGCCAAACAACACCCGGTCGCCGACTTTGACGTCGAGCTTCCGAACTTCGCCGCTTTCGAGGATTTTGCCTTTGCCTACCGCGAGGATTTCCCCCTGATCGGGCTTTTCAGCCGCGGTGTCGGGGATCACGATTCCAGACGCTGTCTTGCGCTCCTCTTCGAGGCGCTTGACAATAACGCGATCATGTAACGGTCGAATTTTCATGCCATTTCCTCCTGATTGACTGACTATTAGCACTCACTAAACGAGAGTGCCAACTATACAGGCGGCAGCGCAGCATTTCAAGAGGCATGACAAGTAAGTGAACGCTAACCCGCTTTGGCATCCCTGCACACAAATGAAGCGGCACGCGACGGCGCGGATTCCGTCGATCGTGACGGGACAAGGCGTCTGGCTCTACGATGAAGCCGGAGGTCGTTATCTCGACGCGATCAGCTCCTGGTGGGTCAATCTCTTCGGGCACTGCAACAGCCGGATCAATGCGGCCGTGGAACGCCAGCTCGAGCAGCTTGAGCATGTCATGCTGGCCGGAATAAGCCATCCCCCCGCGGTGGAGTTGTCGCGTCGGCTTTCACAAATGACGCCGCCCGGGCTTGCGCACTGTTTCTACGCGTCTGACGGTGCAAGCGCGGTCGAGATCGCGCTCAAGATGAGCGCGCACTACTGGCGTAACCGTGGTCAGCGAGAGAAAAACGAATTCGTCAGCGTGGCCGGTGGCTACCACGGAGAAACTTTGGGTGCCCTGGGCGTCACCGACATCGAGCTTTTCAAGGAAGCGTATTCCCCGCTGCTCCGCCGAAGCTACCAAGTTCCTTCGCCCGACTCGCGGCAGCGCGAGGCAGGCGAGGCGCCCCGTGACTTTGCGATCCGCTGCGCCAACGCGCTCGACGATTTGCTCGCGCGCGAATCGCAAAGTATCGCCGCCTTTATCGTCGAACCGCTCGTGCAGTGCGCGGGCGGGATGAGAATCCATGACGCTGAATATCTCCGCCGCACGCGCGAAATTTGCACGCGCCATCGCGTGCACGTGATCGCGGATGAAATCGCGGTTGGGTTCGGCCGCACTGGCAAGCTCTTCGCGTGCGAGCATGCGGGCATCACCCCGGACTTCCTTTGTCTGTCGAAGGGACTGTCGGGAGGCTACTTGCCGCTTTCGGCAGTGCTCACCACTGCCGACGTCTACAACGCGTTCTACGATGACGATGTCCGGCGCGCCTTCCTGCATTCGCACTCGTATTCCGGTAACCCGCTCGCGTGCGCCGCGGCAATCGCCACGTTGCAGATCTTCGATGATGACGGCGTGCTGGAAAAGAATCGCGGCAAGGCTGCCTATCTGAACGAACAGGCAACGGCGTTGCGCTCGCATCGCCGAGTTCGCAACTTTCGCAATATCGGAATGATCTGGGCGTTTGAGGTCAACAACGCAGACGCGGACTTCGCGTGGTCTTTCTCGCAGGCGGCATTGACTCACGGCCTCATTCTGCGGCCGCTCGGCAGCACCGTTTATTTCATGCCGCCTTATGTCATTTCCGAGGAAGAAATCGACTTTCTCATCGCAGGGACGCTAAAGCTTCTCGCCGCATGAAGCTATTCGCGACGATAGCGCTGCTGTTGTTTTCGTTGTCAGCGGCGGCGCTTCCGCCGCCCCTCAAGCAGGCGATCAAGCAAGCGAATCTGCCGCCATCGAGCGTTGCGATCTGGGCGCAGGACGTTTCGGCGAAAGAACCGCTCATCGCGCACAACGCCAATTCGGCGATGAATCCCGCTTCGGTCATGAAACTCGTCACGACTTACGCAGCGCTCGACCTGCTGGGACCTGCGTTTAGGTGGAAAACCGAGGTGTATACCAGAGGCGAGCTGAGGTCCGACGTGCTCCACGGCGATTTGATGCTGAAGGGCTACGGCGACCCAAAGCTCACGCTGGAAAATTTCTGGCTGCTTCTGAGAAACCTTCGCGCGCGCGGGATACGCGAGATCACCGGTGACCTCGTGCTCGACCGCAGCCACTTTTCCGTCCCGCCGCACATCGCTGCGGATTTCGACGGTAAACCAAGCCGTCCATACAACGTCGGTCCCGACCCCCTGCTGCTCAATTTCCACGCGGTAGAGCTGACTTTCGTGCCATACCCCGAAGCTGTCGGAGTTCTGGTCGAACCGCAGCCCGTGCAGTTTCGCGTGGTCAATCTTCTCATGCTCGACCATGAAGAATGCGGCGACTGGCGCGAGCGGCTCGACGCCGATATTCAAGACGACGGGGCATCTGCGGTCGCAATCTTTCGCGGAAGCTATTCTTCCGAGTGCAAGGAAAAGTCGTACAGCATCACTGTCCTCAACTCGAACGAGTATCTGTTCGGCGTTTTCAACCAGCTCTGGAAAGAGCTGGGTGGAACGATCAGCGGCGCCGTGCGCGAAGCACAATGGTCGCCGGAGTGGAACCTAGTGACCGAAGTCGAATCAATTCCCATGGGCGAGGCGGTCCGCGACATCAACAAGTTCAGCAACAACGTGATGGCGCGCCAGCTTTTCCTGACGATAGGTGCACAGGCGTTTGGCACGAGCGGAACGCTCGAGCTCGCGCGAGAAGCGATCGACAACTGGCTTGCGAGCAAAGAGCTACAGTTTCCCGAGCTGGTCATCGAAAACGGCTCGGGACTCTCGCGCAAAGAGCGGATCAGCGCGGCACACCTGGGCGAAATGCTGCTCGCCGCGTATGGCGGGCCGGCAATGCCGGAATTCATCGCGTCGCTGCCGCTTTCGGGAGTCGACGGGACGATGAAGCGGCGGGCGAACGAATTTTCGGGACAGGCGCATTTGAAAACAGGATCGCTGGAAGGGGTAAGGACGATTGCCGGCTATATGCTTGACGACAAAGGGCGGCGAATTGCGCTCGTCTGCCTCGTGAATCATGCGAATTCGTCGAACGCGCGGATAGTTGAAGATGCGTTGCTTTCATGGCTATACCGGCGTCCCTGAACTCGCTTCGTCATGGTCTATACTTCAAATAGAACTGATTGGGGGGACAGAAAATGAAAGCGCCGCTTGTCGTTTTTCTGTTACTGACGGCTTCGCCGGTCATTGCCGAAGATTACCTCGGCAGCGACGTGCAAAACAGCACGGGCTTGGGCTTTCGCTCTTCCGGGGAAGGGCTCAAAGGACAGCGTTCTTTTGGGCCGCGCTTCGGCGCCGAATTCACCGATCCGATTGAAAGCGTCGGCGCGAGCGGGCTTGCCAGTCCTCGCGGTCTATCGGCACTGGGACCTGGGGTGTCGGGGATCGGCACGATGCCGCTCGGCGAAAATATGTCGGTTTTTGGAAAACTCGGCGTGGTGCAGGACGAGCCGCAATTGAACCTGGGGCTGCCCGGAAGCGGAACCGATCTGACTTACGGTCTGGGGCTTAAATACCAGCTCACGAACGATGTGGGTCTGCGATTCGAATGGCAGCGGTTCAACAGCGGATCCGCCTTTGACGACGAAGTCCTGTCCGGCGGGTTGCGGTACAGTTTTTAGCTTCGCTTCAGGCTAAGAAAGCCGGCTCTTGCCGGCTTTTTTTTGCCGTCAACTCCGGAACATATAGCCGGCGACGATTCCCGCAAACACTGCCGCGCCTACCCATTTGTTGTGCAGGAAGGCGTCAAAGCATTTCGAGGGCTCGCGCTCGCGAATGAGCTGATACTGATAAGCCGCAAGCGCTGCCGCAATGGCGAGCCCGACGAAGAACGCGGCGCCAAGCTTAAGGTGTAGTCCGACCGATGCCATCAGCGAGATGAAGATTGCGTGGCAAAGCATCACTGCAGCAACGTCGTAATTTCGGAATGTGATCGCCGCGGTTTTGATGCCGATCTTGAGATCATCGACGCGATCGACCATTGCGTATTCTGTGTCGTACGCCACTGCCCAAAACACGTTGGCAAGCAGCATCATCCACGCGAGCGGCGGGACTTCACCCGTTTGCGCCGCAAACGCCATCGGTATGCCGAAGCCGAACGCGATTCCGAGATATGCCTGCGGAATCGCCAAAAACCGTTTGGTGAGCGGATACGTCGCGGCGAGCGCGAGCGCGACGAACGATAGCGCGATCGTCGTTCGATTCGTCCCGAGAATGAGGAGGAACGCAACGAACGCAAGCGCTGCGGCCAGCGCGAGCGCTTCCTTGGCGCCCACGAGCTTCGCTGCAAGCGGGCGATCGCGGGTGCGGGAAACGCGCGAATCGAAGTCACGATCGGCGTAGTCGTTGATGACGCAGCCTGCCGAACGCATGAGCACTGTGCCGGCGACAAAAATGGCGACGATCGCGAGATCGGGCCTTCCTTCGCCGGCAACCCACAATCCCCACAGCGTTGGCCACAGCAGAAGCAGGATGCCGATCGGGCGATCGAGCCGCATCAGTCTTGCATAAAGCACGAGACGCGAAGTCGTCACAGCTCGAGTATCCCCGGCAAGAAAACTTCGGTGACGAGAAGCGGTGCGTGCGCGCGCTCGAACAACGAGCGCCTCGCCCAGAGAAAGGGAGGAGGGTTCGAAACGACGGCGCATGCGCGCTTGTACAGCGTGTGGTGCGGGGTCAATTTTTTGAAATGCAAAGGCATGCGCTTGACGCGCGCATCGGCAAACAGCGCCGCGCCGAGGGGCTTGCTTCCCATCGTCGCGACGTTACGCCATGCGCCCTGGAGGTATCGAGAATTGAGCGCGCTGTGCGCGAAAACGACCGGCGTGGCGCCGCAATAGAGAAGCACTTCGCGAACGACCGCCAGGCAGTTCGCCCGCAAGCCGAGAATTTTCCGTTCGTCGGTCGCGATTTTCCCTCGCTCCTGTCGGAGTCGCCGGACAGAAAAATCATCGCAGCGCGAACGGATGCGGCTCGTTAGCGATCCGCGATCGAGCAGCCACTCCTGATATGGGAAGGGCGAAGTCGGAGGCCGGACGAGCCAGATCTGGTCTTTTCGCATGTTCGCGAACGATTATGCCACTTCACCCTCAAGCGTCCGTTGAGCTGGTGGGCTTTAAAGGGGAAACGCTGGCAGCCGTTGCGAATAACCGCACGGCGGCAATCTGGTTTGGCTTGGTGTCATTGCGAGGAGCCCGCGACCCTCCGGCTCCGCTCAGGGCAGGCTCCGCAATCTCGTCTTTCGGATCGTCATCGGAAATCGCCAACGATGTGTCTCGCGATGACGTCTATCTGCAAACCGACTCTTCAACCCGCTAAACGCGCAGAAACGCTTGCTTCCCGCCCAGCCAGCGCTCGAGATGGCGCTTCGCCGCAGCTGGATGCCGCTGCAATAATTTTGGCGCGACGTCTCGTGCTTGTTCGAGCAAGTCCTGGTCAGTCGCGAGATCAGCGAAGCGAAGCAGAGGAATTCCGCTTTGTCTCGCGCCGAGCAGCTCGCCGGGCCCGCGCAACCTCAGGTCGTGTTTGGCGATCGCGAACCCATCGTTGTTCTCGTAGATGATCTTCAGTCGCTCGCGCGCGGCCTCGCTCAACGGCTGCTGATACATGAGGACGCACACGCTTTTCGCCGATCCGCGGCCTATGCGCCCTCGCAGCTGGTGAAGTTGCGCAAGCCCCATCCGCTCCGCGTTTTCGATGACCATGAGCGACGCGTTCGGGACGTCGACTCCGACTTCGACAACGGTCGTTGCAACAAGTAGTTTGATCTCGCCACGCAGAAACGCGTCCATGACCGCAGCTTTTTCCGGCGCGTCGAGTCGGCCGTGCACGAGCCCGGTTTTGATTTCGGGAAACGTCGTGCGCAGCTGCTCATAAGTTGTAAGCGCGGTTTGCAACTGCAGCGTTTCCGATTCTTCGATGAGCGGACAGATCCAGTACGCCTGCCGCCCGGCCAGGCAACCATCCCGGACTCGGCGGACGACATCGTCGCGTCGCGATTCGGCAATGAGTTTTGTTTCGACGGGAGTTCTGCCCGGGGGCAACTCGGTGATGACCGAGACGTCCAGATCGGCGTAATAACTCATTGCGAGCGTGCGCGGGATCGGCGTCGCGGAAAGCATGAGCTGATGGGGACTTTTCCCCTTCTCGCGAAGCGCCAGCCGCTGTCCGACGCCGAAGCGGTGTTGTTCGTCGATGATCGCGAGTCCTAGCGAGCGAAATTCCACAGGGTCCTGAAAGAGCGCGTGCGTGCCGATCACGACGTCGATTTCGCCAGCCGCGACTTTCGCGAGCCTCCTTTGCTTTTCGCTCTTCTTGAGGCCTCCGGTAAGCCATTCGGTATTGATCCCGAGCGGCGTTAGCCAGGACGAAAATTTGCGAAAGTGCTGCTCGGCGAGAATTTCAGTCGGAGCCATGACCGCAGTCTGAGCCCCATTCTCGAAAGCCTGCGCTGCCGCCAGCGCCGCGATGACGGTCTTGCCGCTGCCGACGTCGCCTTGCAAAAGCCGCTGCATCGGGTGCGGCTGGCGCAGATCTTCGCTGATCTCGCGCCATACCTGCTGCTGCGAAGCGGTGAGCTTGAACGGCAGCTCGCGCAGTAAACGTGCAGGGCCAATCGCATCGAGCGGAGGTGCATCGCGCGCGCGTCGCTTTAGATGCGCAAGCCGCATCGACAATTGCTGCGCGAGAAGCTCGTCGAACTTGATTCTGCGCCATGCCGGATGAGTGCGCCGCTCGAGCGCATCTGCATCCGCGTCGGGCGGCGGACGATGCAGAAAATTGACGCTTTCAGCGAAGTCGGGAACGCGGATCTCTGCGCGCAGCTTTTCCGGCAAAGTATCGGAGAGTTTCACGTTTTCGAGCGCGGCTGCAATCGCTTTACGCAACATTGCCTGCGATATGCCGGCTGCTGTGGGATAGATAGGAGTGAGCGCTTCCGGCAATGGCATCGAGGTACGCAGGACTTTGTACCGCGGGTGAACTATTTCCGTCCCAAAAAAACCGCCACGCACTTCGCCGGCCGCGCGCACCCGATTGCCGTCCGCCAACGCTCTCGACTGGCTCATGTAGAAAGAGAAAAAGCGCAGGCTGAGCACGCCGCTTTCATCCTTGATCTGGCAAACGAGCTGACGCCTCGGACGGAACTGGATTCCCGATTTGACGATCACGCCTTCGATCTGCGCGAATGTTCCCGGCTGAGCGTCCGCGATGCGCGTGATTCGCGTTTCGTCTTCGTAGCGAAGCGGCAAATGCAAAACGAAGTCGAACTCGCGGCGGATGCCGAGTTTGCTGAAAGGAGACGACTGAGGCTCGAGCGGTGAGGATTGAGGGTTGAGAACCGACGACTTTGCCGAGGTCTTCGATTCAGGCGGCTTCAGACTTTTGCGCTTCGTTCCCTTTTCCGCTTCGGTTCGTCTGCGCGTTTGCTCAATCCTCACCCCTCAATCCCGGACGACCAGAATGCCATCTACTTCCACGAGCGCGCCGCGCGGCAATGCGGCGACTCCTACCGCTGCACGCGCCGGGAAAGGTTGCTTAAAGCGTCGTGCCATCGCTTCGTTGACCTTGGGGAAATGCGCGAGATCGGTGAGATAGACGTTCAGCTTGACCAGATCGTCGAGCGTTGCGCCGGTAGCGCGCGCGACCGCTTCCAGATTCTGAAATACGCGTTCGATCTGTGCGTCGATTCCCTCGACGAGCTGCGATGTCGCGGGATCGAGGCCGATCTGGCCCGAGAGATAAACAGTACTTTGCGAGCGGATCGCTTGCGAGTAAGTGCCGATCGCCTGCGGCGCGTCGCCTGTGGAAATCGCTTTCTTGCTCATACCTCTCCCTCCTTCGCTAGAATCTACAGAACCTGCCTCATCAACCCCACATGATGCGTTGCGGTGAGGGCAAAGTCGAATGCAAGGCGATAAGGCCCAGTCAATATGTCGATATGGGCAAGGCGAGCAACGCAGCAGTCGGCCAACGCTCACCGCGGCCCGTGGTTCGATACGCGCCGATGGCGCTACTCACCACGAACGGCATGAAAAACGGTTCGTCCCGAGTAGGCGCCTGCGGCGTATCGAGGGATCATAGGCTGCAACGCATGGTTCGATACGCACCGATGGCGCTACTTACCACGATGGTTCGATATGCGCTTCGGGCTACTCACCATGATGGTTCGATACGCGCGTTCGCGCTCCTCACCATGATGGTTCGATACGCGCGTTCGCGCTCCTCACCATGAGCGGCAATCTAAACCGTTCGCCCCGAGTAGCTGGCCAACGTCAGCGTATCGAGCGGTCGTCCCGAAGTGGCGCTTAGCGCGGTATCGAGGGATCCTTGTTTCGGCCACTAAACGGCGTCGCTCGACGCTCCGCAAGATGGCAAAGGCGAGGCTTCGCTGTCTTTGCGTGCGCGGGTTGATGAGATAGGTTCCAAGCACAATGCCATCCATATCCGATCTCACAAAACTGCTCGCTTCAGGCCGCGACAACGCGCTCATCCGGCTGTCGCTCGGCAATGAATACCTCAAAAGCGGCGATGCCGATGCAGCGATCGAACATCTGCGACGCGCGCTCGAGCACGATCCCTCCTACTCGGCCGCGTGGAAGAGTCTCGGACGCGCGTACGAGGTCGCGGGTAAACGTGAACAAGCGCTCGATACGTATCGCCAAGGGATTGCCGCCGCGGAAAAGCGTGGCGACAAGCAGGCGGCAAAAGAGATGACCGTCTTCGCTCGGCGGCTCGAGAAGCAGATCGGCCCGGGAACCTCTGCATAAGCCCCACATGAACCGCCTTTTGACGAGAATGGGTTGGCTACCCGCCACGATGGCAAAGCCCGGCTTTGGCCTGCCTTCAGCCGAAGGCGGGCTAAAGACAGCGTTCGCCTTCTTTGCGTGGATCCCGCCAAGCCGCCGTCGCTGCCATGTGCGACTTATGCAGAGGTTCCAACTTCGCAAAGCGCGGTCGAACCGGCGATAATGGTGTGCTATGCAATTGTTTGCTTTTGGAATCAGCCATCACAACGCGCCGATCGAAGTGCGCGAGCAGTTCGCAATCCCGCCGGACAATTTGAGCGAGGCGCTCACCGACCTCAAAAGCCGTCCGGGGATCGACGAAGCTGCGATCCTTTCGACCTGTAATCGCACCGAAGTTTATTGCAATACCTTCGACCCCGAGCGCGCGGTCAAATGGCTTGCCGACTACCGCTCCTGTAACGACTCGACTTTCAAGCCTTATCTCGCGACGTGGTGCGATGAGCTCGCGGTGCGACATACGTTCCGCGTCGCTTCGGGACTGGATTCGATGGTGCTTGGCGAACCGCAGATCCTCGGTCAGCTCAAGCATGCGGTGCGCTGCGCCGAAGCCGCAGGCACGATGGGCGTGTTGCTGCACAAGCTCTTCCAGCGCTCGTTTTCGATCGCGAAGGCGGTGCGGACGCAAACCGAAGTCGGCGCGCGTACCGTTTCGATGGCAGCCGCGTCGGTCAAGCTTGCGGAACGTATCTTCCCCAGTATCGCCGAGCAGCGAGTGCTCCTGATCGGGGCGGGCGAAATGATCGAGGCTTCGGCTTCACATTTCGCCGCGAAGAAGCCGAAAGCTCTCACCGTCGCCAACCGTACGCTGGAGCGGGGACAGGAGCTTGCGCGCCGCTTCAAAGGCGAAGCGATCGTGCTCGCCGATTTGTCCGCGCATCTTGCGTACCACGACATCATCGTCACCTGTACGTCGAGCTCGCTCCCGATCATCGGCAAGGGATTGATCGAAAGCGCAGTCAAAATCCGCAAGCATCGCCCGATCTTCCTCGTCGACCTCGCCGTTCCGCGCGACGTCGAGCCGGAGGTCAGGAACCTCGACGATATCTTTCTTTACACCGTGGACGACCTGGGAGACATCGTTCGCCAGGGAGCCGAACACCGGCAGACTTCGGTACGCGAAGCCGAAGCGATCATTACCAGCGGAGTCGAGGATTTCGTGCGCTGGTTGGACGCGAGGAAAGCGGTGCCCGCGATACGCGCGCTGCGCCAGTCGGTCGAGGACTCCCGACGCGCCGAGCTCGCGCTTGCGATCAAGCGGCTCGAAAACGGTGAAGACGCGCGCGAAGTCCTCGAAGCGTTGAGCCATTCGCTTTCCAGGAAGTTTCTTCACCTTCCGACCCAAGGCCTCGAAGATACTCACGCGCGCGAGCGCGAAGAGCTGCTGGCGCTCCTCGCGCGTCTGCACGTGAAATGAAGCCAAGCATTCAGGCGAAGCTCGCGCAGCTTTCGACGCGCCTGAGCGAGCTCAACAATCTCCTGAGCCTGGAAGGCGCGACCACCGATCTCGATCAGTATCGCAGGCTCACCCGGGAGCACGCAGAAATCTCGCCCGTGGTCGAGCTCTACGCCGCGCACCAGAAAATCGAAGCCGATGTGCAATCCGCGCAGCAAATGTTGTCGGATCTCGAAATGCGCGAGCTCGCCGAAAGCGAGCTGCGTGACGGCAAGGAAAGACTTGCGCAAATCGAGAGCGAGCTGCAGAAGAAGCTGCTGCCGCAGGATCCAAACGACGAGCGCAATATTTTTCTAGAAGTCCGCGCCGGAACCGGCGGCGACGAATCCGCGCTGTTTGCGGGAGATCTGATGCGAATGTATTCGCGATTCGCGGAGCGCCAGGGCTGGAGAGTCGAAGTGGTTTCGCAAAGCTCGGGCGACATGGGCGGCTACAAGGAAATTATCGCGAAAATCATCGGTCAGGGAGCGTATTCGAAGCTCAAGTTCGAATCGGGCGGGCATCGCGTGCAGCGGGTTCCGGTGACCGAAACACAGGGACGGATACATACCTCCGCGTGCACCGTCGCGGTATTGCCCGAAGCGGACGAAGTTTCGGACATCGTCCTCAACCCACAGGACCTTCGTATCGATACCTACCGCGCGTCAGGCGCCGGCGGACAGCACGTCAACAAGACCGATTCCGCGGTGCGTATCACGCATCTCCCGAGCGGCATCGTCGTCGAATGCCAGGACGATCGCTCGCAACACAAGAACAAGGCGCACGCGTTGTCGGTGCTGCGCGCGCGTATCAAAGACAGGCACGTTCGCGAACAGCGCGCGAAGGAAGCGGCGACGCGTAAATCGCTCATCGGAAGCGGCGACCGGTCTGAGCGGATTCGCACCTACAATTTTCCGCAGGGACGAGTCACCGACCACCGTATCAATCTCACTCTATACAAGATCGAGCAGGTGATGGACGGCGACCTTGACGAGCTGTGCGCGGCGCTGATTGCCGAGCATCAGGCGGAGGAGCTCGCGGCATTGAGCGAAAGTACCTGAGACACCTTCAATAGTCTGCTCGTGCCAATTAGTTCTTCCTGCACCGATCGCCTCGTGTCCTCGTCCAACGTAAGCGCTCGTGCAGCGCTCCACGAAGCGAGCGAAAAGCTGCCCTTTCTCGAAGCTCGCGCGCTGCTGTGCCACGCGCTCGCATGCTCTCCCGCGCAACTGCTTTCGCATCCTGAGCAGGAATTAGCATCAGACGCGGCAAATATGTTCGGCTCGCTGGTCGAGCGGCGGGCGGCGGGCGAGCCTGTCGCTTATCTTCTCGGTTTCCGCGAATTTTTCGGGCGGCGATTCAAAGTCACCCGGGACGTGCTCATCCCTCGACCTGAAACCGAATTACTCGTCGAAATCGCTTTGGAAAAAATTCCCGCGGAGGAAAGTCAGCGCGTTCTGGACCTCGGAACGGGATGCGGCAACATCGCAACGATCATCGCGCTTGCCCGGCCGCATGTGCTTGTCACTGCGGTCGATATTTCCTACGCAGCTCTGGAACTAGCGCGCGAGAACGGGCGACTTCTCGGCGCGGAAAACGTCCGGTGGATGCACGGCGACTGGTTCAGCGAGCTGCGGGCCGAAAAATTCGACGTGGTCGTTGCCAATCCACCGTACGTCGCCGCGCGCGATCCCCACCTCAATGAGGGCGATTTGCGCTTCGAGCCGGCGGCGGCTTTGGCGAGCGGGCTCAATGGCTTGAACGCAATCCGTGAAATCATTGCTGGCGCGCCCCGCTACCTGCACTCGAGCGGTTGGCTGCTTTTCGAACACGGGTTCGATCAGGCGGATGCTTGTGTCGGCCTCCTGCGTGCTCGCGGGTTCACAGAAGTTTTTTCAGCGGATGACCTTGCCGGCATCCGGCGGGTGGCCGGCGGGCGCTTGACCGATGGGCCGCTAAAAAGCTAACGTGCATCAACTTAATATCGAAGGAAACAGCAATGAATGCACAGGAAACAATCAAGCAACAGGTGACTACCCATCCGGTCGTGCTCTATATGAAAGGTTCGCCCGACTTTCCGCAGTGCGGCTTCTCCGCGAACGCGGTTCGCATTCTCAGCGCATGCGGCGTCGAAAAACTTTTCACCGTCGACGTGCTGCAGGACCCGGAAATTCGCCAGGGCATCAAGCAGTATTCGAACTGGCCGACGATTCCGCAGCTCTACGTCAACGGCGAATTCGTTGGCGGCTCGGACATCATGAACGAGATGTACCACTCCGGCGAGCTGCAGAAACTCCTGAAGTAACGTTCACGGCGCGACGCGAATACCGCTTCGCGCCGTGAAAATTTTCCTAAGCTATTCGTCAAAAGACCGCGAGCTGGTCGAGCCGGTCGCGCTTGCGCTGAACGCGGAAGCGCACGATGTTTTCTTCGATCGCGAAGACCTGCCGGCGGGGGACGAATACGACGCACGAATCCGGAAGGCGATCGAAGCTTCTCATCTTTTCGTCTTCTTCATCAGCCCGAACTCGCTGCGCGCAGGAAGTTACACGCTGACCGAGCTTGGCATTGCGAGCAGGAAGTGGGAGCACCCAAAAGGTCGTGTGCTCCCTGTGGTGCTCAAGGGAATGCCTTTCGAGCAAATTCCGGCGTACTTGAAAGCAGTGACGTTACTCGAGCCGAAGGGCAATGTCGCTGCCGATGTTGCCGACACGGTCGCACGCATTTCGCGCGATCGAAGACGAACGACGTTCATCACCAGCGCCGGCATAGCGGCGGTATTGGCGGTCGGCATCGCAGGCTTCCTTTTCCATTTCTACTTATCTCCGGGAATTTCCGGCAAGGATGGCGCCGTTGCGCTGCCCGTTGCGGGCGGGCCTTTCGTCATGGGGGATGATGAAGAATGGGTCCGGCGGGAAGTTTTTCTACGGCCCTTTTACATCGACCAATACGAAGTCACTGTCTCGCGCTTTGCGAATTTCGACGGGGGCTGGGCGAAGAAGCAAGGCTGGGATGAGAACGAACTCAAGAAGTATGCTGATTATCCCGTCACCAACGTGAGCTGGCACGAAGCTAACGCGTATTGCCGCTGGGCGGGCAAACGCCTTCCGACTTCTGCAGAGTGGGAGAAAGCAGCGAGGGGAACCGACGAGCGCATCTTTCCTTGGGGTAACACTGCGCCGACGACTGACGTCGCGACGTTCGAAAAGGACTACGAGAAGGACGCTTACGGCAATGGTGTGTCTGCCGTTTCAAGTCATGAGTCGGGCAGGAGCCCTTTCGGCATCCACAATCTCGCGGGCAATGTTTCCGAATGGGTTGCGGACTGGTACGAGGAAGGAAAGAGCAAGCTGATTCGCGGGGGCGGGTGGTACGACGGTGCGGAGAAAATCCGGTCGGCCAAACGCTGGCATGCATCTCCCGACCATACTTCAGACGACCTCGGATTCCGCTGCGCGCTCGATGCTTCGAGCTAATCGTCGGGCAACATTTTCTCGGAAGAGAACAGATCGGCGACCTGTTCGCGCGGTCGGATAACGTGGGCCGCGCCACCGTCTACCATCAGCTCCACCGCACGCGGCCGGGTGTTGTAGTTCGAGCTCATGCTCATTCCGTAAGCGCCTGCCGACATGACGGCAAGCAGATCGCCTTCCGCGATCGCGAGCTCGCGATCGTGCCCCAAAAAATCTCCCGTCTCGCATACCGGCCCAACGACAGAGTATTTCTTCGGCATTGCGTCTGTTTTCTTGACGGCAACGATCTCGTGATACGCGTCGTACAGGGCGGGACGCATGAGGTCATTCATCGCGGCGTCGACGACCGCGAAATTCTTGTCTTCCGAGTGTTTGAGATACTCGACTTTGGTCAAAAGGAGGCCACCGTTGCCGACGAGGATCCGTCCCGGCTCGACGATGAGCCGCTGCGGCCGCGCTTCGAGCTTGCGCAGGACGGCACCGATGTAGCTGGCGATCGAAGGCGGCGATTCGGTGCTGTAGCGGATTCCGACTCCTCCGCCGATATCGATATGGGCGATTTCGATCCCGCGCTTCGTCAGACGGTCCATCAGTTCCAGCATTCGTGAAAGCGCTTCGACGAGCGGCGAAACGTCAGTAAGCTGCGATCCGATGTGGCAATCGATTCCGACAATGCGAATGTTGCGCAGGCGCTGCGCCAGCAAATACGTGTCCTCGGCTTCCCCGAACGGGATGCCGAACTTGTTCTCTTTCAATCCCGTCGCGATGTAGCGATGCGTGTTCGCATCGACATCCGGATTGACGCGCAAGCTGACGGGCGCTTCACGCCGCATCTCTCGCGCAACGCGATCGAGCCTCTCGAGCTCGCTTCGAGATTCGACGTTGAAGCATAGAATTCCGGAGTCGAGCGCGAGCCGCATCTCTTCTTCACTCTTGCCGACTCCGGAAAAAACGGTTTGCTCAGCCTTGCCTCCCGCAGCAAGCACTCGCCGCAATTCGCCAACTGAGACGACATCGAATCCCGCGCCTGCGCGCGCTAGAAGGTTGAGGATTGCAAGATTCGAGTTCGCCTTCACCGCGTAGCAGATCAAGTACGAGCGCGGTGTCAACGCATCCGCAAACTCACGATACGCGTTGACGATCGCGGCCTTCGAATAAACGTAGCAGGGGGTTCCGAAACGACGTGCGATGTGCGCGAGCGCGACGTCTTCCACGAACAGCTCGTCGTTGCGGTAAGCGAAGTGATTCAAGAGCGTTTTTCTTTACGCGGCGAGTCGGGTGCTTCGTCCGGCAGATAGAGGCTCCCCTTGTTGCCGCATGCCGAGAGCACCGCGGCCATGAGGAGGAATGCGAGGACTTTGCGCATTTTCATTTCGATCTTAGCAGAGCAGAAGCGCTAACGCGCGGTGCCGGAGATGCGCATCATCTCTGATTCGATCCAAGATTGCGCACGTGAAAGGAGTTCGCCGGCTTTGCATCCCTTCGGGTCAATCGTTGCGCCGATACTGACCGTGATCGTTCCCGGATACTTGAGAAATGCGCGCTTCTTCCACAGCTCACCTGCGTTATGCGCAACTGGCACGACGGGGGCGCCGGCTCGCACCGCGAGCATCGCGCCTCCTGCCTGATATTTTCCCGTTTCGCCCGGCGCGACTCGCGTGCCTTCCGGGAAAATAATCACCCAGAAACCCTGTCGCAAACGCTCGCTCCCCGTCTTGAGCAACTGCCGCAGCGCACTTTGTGGTGAGCCGGCGTTGATCGCGATGGGACTCATGAGCGCGAGCCCCCATCCGAAAAAGGGAATCCAGAGCAAGCTCTTCCGCAACACCAGCACTTGTGGCGGAAAAATTGTTTGATACGCAAGCGTTTCCCACGCCGACTGATGCTTGGAAAGGATGACCGCCGGAACGCCGGGGAGATG
>WUUC01171815.1_pt1 | contig 20757 bp, 1 predicted proteins | sample 6278441 | NCBI WGS metagenome assembly WUUC01 (sample SAMN13675441, study PRJNA597444) | soil metagenome | isolation source: soil | place: USA: Washington | collected 2017-10
GGCTGTCGATGTTCACGGTCACCCCGCCTCAGGAGCGATTCTGTGTGTCGTCCTTCTCAGCCCGGCTCGTGAACCGATGTGGCGAGGCCTCCTGGGCGGCGGGCATCTTCCGCCCAGGAGGCCCTCCCCCAGACCGCGGTCAGGAAGGGACGGGGGAGAGGGGGGTGTCCCTTCCTGACCCCCCGGCGGACTGGGAGGTCTGTGGCTACTTCGTGCGCGGCCGTGACCGGCGGGCCAGCGCTTGCGGAGCACGTAGGACCGGCTTGCGTCGAGTTCGACCTGCACATGGGCCCCAACGGGGGAGCATCTGCTCGGAGTTCGGGCCCGGGCTCGCCGGCGATGAGGGTTCCCGAGATGGTCTCGACCTCGTACTCCGCCAGGAGCCGGACGAGATGCAGGAGCCGGACGAGATGGAAGTGCGTCACCTCGAACGGCGCGTACCACTCGCGGTCCCAATGCACGTGGGGCACCACGACCGCGATCTGCTCACTCGTACTCGCCTCGACCTGACCTCTGGCCACAGTGGACTCCGACACCCGGCTCCTCACGCTAGCCACGTCAACGATGACGGTCAACGTTGACGTAGTGCACACTGTGACGGTGTACTTGTCAAGGGAGGCGGCTGACGCGGGGCCCGGACGATCGCCGGAACCAGCAGGGCGAAAACGGCCGGTCGACCACCGTCCGACCATGAAGGACATCGCCGACCCGGTCGGAGTGAGCATCGAGAGCGTGTCCAGAGTTCTCAACCGGGAGGCCGGCGTCTCCCCGCTACCGCGCAACAGATCCTGGACGTCGCATCAGATCTCGGGTTCCGCCGCAAAGACCTGGCCCGGGACCTGCGCAGGGCAGCCGGATCGGCACCATCGGGCTCGCGCTCAGGCGATCCTCGACCCGCTTCTACGACGACCTCATCCGCGGCGTCCGGCGAGATCCTGATCACCGCGTCTTGATCACGTGAGAAGCACATCAGCGCACCTGTCCCCGCAATCACGCGCGGCTCGCCCCGATCTTCGGCGCCGCCCCCGCGCCGAACGCCACGAGTGATCCGCGCACTCCTGCTGACCCGCCCGCTGCCGGGCGCTGGTCAGTTGACTGCGACGACGACGAGGGTGTAGTCGTCGCCGGCGCCGGTGTGTTGGAAAAGCTCCTCGATCAGCCCATTGCGTACGGCGACGACGCCGCGGTGGGCATTGACCTCGATGATCTGTGCAATGCGGTCGAGGGGAACGCGCTTGTGGAACCCGTCGGTGGCGACGATGACCATTCCGGGGGTGTCGGAGTGGTAGTAGTCGATCGTCGGGGAGCTTGTGGGTGCGCCGATGCCGACCCACGCGGCCAGGTCCTCGGCCCCGCCGGTGGCGCCGAAGAGTTCGGCCACGGTGTGGTCACGGGTGAGCACCTCGGGCTCGCCGGTGCCGGCGCGAGGGATCCAGATGACGCGGGTATCGCCGACGTGCGCGATGACGATGTCGACGCCGCCGTCGGGGACGCGGCTGATCCGCACCGCGGTGAAGGTGGTGGCCGGCGGGTTAACCTGGCCGGGAACAGCGAGGCGGTCCACGGCGGCGGCGACGAGGGCGAACGCGTCGTCGTGGGCCTCTTCGGCGCTGCGCCCGGCGCCGTCGCGGCGGATCAGCTCGGGCAGGCCGGCCTTGACCGCGGCGGCGGCGGCCGGGCCGGAGTCGGATCCGCTGGACAGCCCGTCGGCGGCGACGACCGTGATCGTCCCTGTCCGGTCTTCGACGTGCGCGCCCACCTGGTCCTCGTTGTGCCCTTGGTCGATCTCGGGGCGGGTGTGGCCGGCCTGGCTGACCCCGGCCACCACCGGAGCCGCGCTGTCCGGCAGAGCGAACGCGAAGTCGCCCGCATCGGCGCGCGCGCTGCCGCTGTCCGCCACCGAGCCCGTGGCCTCCAGGTCGAGGCGGACCGGTAGCTGGGCCAGCAATCCCGGCGCCTCGGCTCGCAACCGGTCGGCAGTGGCCGACGCCCGCCGTAGCCGCCGCCGTGGCCAGAACTGCGCGTCGATCTGCGCTGCTCGGGCGTTCCTGGCCGCGAGCTCGTAGGCGTACAGCGCCTTCCGGGCGGCGTTCGCCGCCGCGACATACGAGTCGGGCTCCAGCGCCTCTTTCAGGCGAGGCTCGGCGATGCGCAGCGCCCGCGCCGCCCGGCGCAGCTCGGTGTGCGGCGACAGTGGGGTTCCCGCGGCGCCCGGGGCGCGGGCGAGCCGGCGCTCGGCCCGCTCCAGCCAGCGGCTGACCCGCCCGGGTCGGGACCCGACCATCGGGTAGACCTCGTTGCGGACCTGCTGCACGAGATCCCGCAACTGCCGGTATGCCTGCAGGCGGTCTTCGCGGGCGCTGACCTGCTCCGGGGTGACCGTGTCCGGCCGTGCCGGCGGCGCGTTGGCGTCCGCGACATGCGCGTACCGTCCGCCCCGGTCGCGGTGCGCCCGGATCTCGGTCCGCCGCCACCGCCGCTCGGTCTGCTCGACGTTGCGCAGCGCGTCCCGCAGCTTGCCGACCACGTCCAGCTGCGGCGTCGGCTCGCCGGGCGCGGCCGCTCCGGGAACCGGCACGGGCCGCGGATTCACCCGTGCCTCGAGGTTGCGGCGCTCGTAACGGGCACCGCGCCACCGCCACCAGGCCCGGATGGTGTCGTCCCAGAGTCCCTGCGAGTGGTTCCGGAACAGCACCCGCTCGGCCGACGCGAACAGCTCCAGCAGCGCCGCATACGCGAGCCTCCCCTCGTCGATCGATCTCCACCGCGCGGGGTCGGTGCTCGTCACGGGCTCCAGAACGGTCTCGTCCACCTGGGCACCCGCCCGCGTGGCGAGAGCCCTCACCAGCCACCCTGGGTTGCGGACCATTGCGTGCCGCACCTGCGGGTTCGCCTTCCGCCATGCATGCTCGAGCGCCGGTGCGGCGCGGTAACCGCCGATCGGGTCTCCGGAGACCATCGAGAGGGCCGCGAGTGCGTCGAGCAGCGGCTGCCAGCTCACCGCGAGGCCTGGGTAGATCCGGGCCAGCACCTCCGCCGTGGTCGGTTCGTCCCGTCCCGCCACGATGAACGCCACACCCAGCGGTGTGTCCACCGTCAGCTCCGCCCGAGCATCGACCGCGCCCTGCACCGCGGCGCGCCAGAACTTGCGCTCCTCGCGGTGCAGCTCGACCTCGTCCTGCAGCGCGACCCAGCTCTCGATCAGTTCCAAAGCGGAGATCAACCGCTGGATCGCGGTGATCCGCTTGTGGATCTCTCGCTTCGGCCGGGGCCCCGGCGCGTCCAGCGCACCTCGTTCGGCAGCCAGCGCTTCGCGCAGGTTGTCCCGGCGTTCCCGCAGCAGCAGCCGCGCCGCCACCGGACCCCGTGTGTCGATGCCCTGGGCGTATTCGACCTCTAGTTGCCCCTTGACCCGATTGATCTCCTCGGTGACCCGCCGGAGTTGCGCCTCGGTCTCCTCCTCGCTCATGAGGGAGCCGGCTGTAACGCGCTGGACGAGCGTGTGGTCCCGCCGGTGCTCCAGCAGCCGTAGGTATCCCTCCAAGTACTCGACACGCAGCCGCTTGCGTTCCTTCAACGCCTCGATCAGCAACTCCTCCGCGCGCCCGCGCAGGATCTGGGCCGCGTCGAGAGGCAACCCGAGCCGTTCCACGTTGACGGGGGTCAGCAGCGCGTCGAGCACCCGAACGTGGAACCGCAGGGCGGACCGGAGCTCGCCGCCGACCCGATCGGCGGCGCCACCCACCGCCGGCCGACCGCTCGCCAGCAACAGCAGGATCCGCGCCACGGCCCGCTGGTGCTGTGCGTGCCGTTTATCCCACAACTCCTGCACGCGCAGCGCCCACTCCCACAGCGCCGGATCGGCGGCGAGCTCGACAAGCAGGTTGGGCATGGGCGGGAGGTTCTCGAGTGCCCGCACCACATTCTCGGCGACCTTCTGCACCAACTCCTGGTCCGGCAGTTGATCCGGCTGTGCCGAAGAGCCCATCGCATGCCGGCGGAACGCGTCGAGCCGCTCGCGGTACGGGCGGATCCGCCTCGTGACCCGCAGGAGCCCGAACGGCGGTCGCATGCGCGGGGACAGAGACCGGTCCGTGAGGTCACCGAGCAGACCTCTGCGAATCTCCAGCCGGTCGACCCATCGCCACGTCGCCATGACCAGCACCGCGGCGATCGCGACCCGACCGGTCACCACCCATGGCGTCTCCTGCACTCCGTACAGCGGGCGCGCGATCCAGTGCGTCAACACGACGCCGATCTCCGCGGTGAGCGTCTTGATCACGAGGATCCGCCAGTCCGGTGGCCCGAAGCGGGCGAAGCTCGACCGGTAGTACGCGAGCCGCTCCAACCACCTGGCCTTGCGCGGGCGCTGCACGCCGACGGCGGCGCCGCGCCGCGCCGCTTCCCGGGTCGCCTTGCGGTAGAGCCAGTCGCTGATCCGCAGCCCGACCCGGCCGAACCGGTACACCAGCTTCTCCACCAGCGTCGTGATCGGCAGGACGATCGCCATCCACGCCGCCAGCGACCGGAGGTAGTCCCCCCAGCTCGACGGCGGTCTGCTCACCTGCAGCACCGCCAGCGCGACGGTGATCGGAACCGCGCCCACGCCGACCATCACGGCGGTCCAGCTCCGCTCACGACCGACCATCCGGCGCTGCACCCCGAAGCCGAGGACACCCGCGACCGCCGCCGCAGCCCCGGCCACGAGGTGGGCGGTCACACCGTGCAGCCCCCACCGCACGACCACCAGCATCAAGTTGTAAACACTCATCACCATGGCCGCGCCGGCCGCGGAGATCACCGCGTCCCGTACCGGACGAGCGAACGGGCGGCGACCCAGCTCGCGGTTGGCGGTCTGCCGGTGCAGTACGTAGCGGAAGTTGAGCACCCCCTGCACGACGACAACGGCCATCAGGAACTTGATCGTCGCCGGGGACATGGCCACCAGCGCGCGCACCGCCGTCACCACCACACCGGGCAACCATGTCGCGAACACGCCGAGGGAAGCACCTGCCAGCGCCGCCGCGGCCGAGACCGCGGCACGCCGCTGCCGCGCTTGCCACGAGTCGTCGCGGAGCGGATCGACCAGCCGTTCGGCCGACCACGCCACCCGGACAGCAATCAGCGCCCCGAACGCAACTGCGGCCGCCGCGAGCATGGTCGCCACCGGCCCCGACGCCGCAAGCCCGATCCCGGTCCCGAACGCGTAGGCGAACCAACCGACCTGGCCCCACGCATCTCGCGCACGCCCGGGAAGCATCGGCAGGTCCCACCCCCGCCGCTGCACCCACGCGACCACGCCGTCGCGGGCCGCGCGCAGCGTGTCTACCCAGCGACCGACCGTGTTCCGGACCGGGGCGAACCACCTCGGCCGGCCCGACCGCCACGCCTCGACGAGCTCGTCCCGCCCGCTGCGCAGACGATCCGGCCAGCGCTCCATCGCACCGCGCACCTGGACGCCGAGGGCCCGCCACCCGCCGCCGACCGCCACCCGCGAGCGCACCGTCCGGGCCAGCGTGCGGAAACCGAGCACGCCGCCGGTCAGGACGATCAGGCCCACACCCGCGACGAGCAGCACCGTCCAGAACCCCGGGCCGCCCGGCGGGCCGCGCACCGAGGGCGGGGCCGTCATGGTGGGCGGCGACGCCGACGAGGACGGCGTGCTCGGGGATGTACTCGCCGACGGCGGAACCGACGGGGGCCGGGTCGGCGTGGACGGCGGGGTCTGCGTCGACGGCAGCTCACTGGGGCCACCTGGCCTGCCCTTGTCGGCCGGTGTCCCCGGGAGGACGAACCGATCCCGCAGGTCGATGTGGTCGCGGCTCCTCCGGGTCTGAAACCGACCGCCCTGCCTCCCCGCCAACAGATCCGGATCGACACCCAGGCTTTCTGCGATCTCGTCGAACGTGTCCCCAGGCCGGACTCGGTAGATGCCGTCCCACCCCGCCGGGATCCTCAGTGGCTCCCCCACGAAGATCCGATGCCGGCTGGCCGCCGTCGGGAACCGACCCGGGTCGGCATCCACCCACGCCTGCACCGACACACCGAACGCCCGCGCGAGCTTGGTCAGGGTGTTGCCCGGCTGCACGATCCACCAGCGCGGCGCGGCCACCCCCGCACCCTGCCGATCCGCGACGGTGCCGCCCTCCACGGCCGGACGCGTGACCGCGGTCGACGAGACCGGCGCGGCCCCCCGCTCCGGTACGGCCGCTACCGCCACCGACGCTGTCGACGCAGCGGCAGGCCGTTCACTCGTCGAGAGGTCCGTGGCCGGCCCAGCGGCGAGCACCCCGACGACGACCAGCATGATCATCCGGCCCGGGGTGCGGGTGACCCAGTCCCGCACGGCGCGGATCACGGCAACCGTACGCGCCGGCGGACCCCGAGTCGTCCACCCCCACACCGCCCGCGCCCACCGCACCACGACGCGGCCCGCACCCGATGTGACCAGCGCCAGGGCGGCGGCCGCAGCGATCGTCGCCTGTGCCCAGAATGGAAGTCCGTCCAATCCACCGGCGGGGAGAAGCAACATCAGCGGCAGCACTGCGGCCATCGGCCCGCCCGAGCCGCCGGAGGCGTCACCGGACGAGTTGTGCAGTTGTTCGTAGCGAGCGTGGAGTTGTTCTGTGGAGGAGACGAGCTCGGTGACCGCCTCGACGGCGGGGACATCGGCCAACTGGTGGCGGAGGGCGGTCAGGTCAGCCGCGACCTGGTCGGCGTCGGCGTCCAACATCGTGCGCAGCTGTTCTCGGCGGCTGGCCGGCTCGCCGGTCAACATGGCGAGGACGTCGCGGTATCCGGCCACCATCTCGCCGAACTCGAGTATCAGATCCACCTGCTCGGGAGTCAGGCCCGCGTAGCGGCGTTGGGCATCGGTGACCGACGCCAGTCTCGAACGAAGCTGGTCGAACTGGTTGCGCGCCTGCCCATAGCGGGTGTTCAGCTCGCCGAGATCGGTCCGCCGGCTGGCCGGGCCCGTGAGGAACGCCTTGATCTTGTTCAGGCTCTCCTCGACTGATTCCAGAACGCCGCGCGCTTCATCGACCGTGTCCCGCTCGGTGACCGCGGCCCGTTCGTCCAGGCCCTCGATGAGGGGGCCCCAGGCTTGCAGCAGCGTGTCCACCGCGCCCATCTGGCCCATCAGCAGATCGATGAACACCTCGATGGGGTCGAATCCCCGCCACACCCGCTTCGGGGTTGCTCCAGGCCGGCTCGCCTGCCGGGCCACAACCTGCTCCAACACCGCGCGCGCCCGCTGGGTCTCGCCTCGGTCGAGCACGTCACCGCTGGTGCGCAAGCTGACGATGACCCGGTTGTGGAGGAGGTCGATCAGGTAGACCAGGGTGATCCCGTCGAGCCCGAAGGAGGCCAGCAACTCCCTCAGCTCGGCGTCGCCGTCGAGCTTGGCGTAGGCCAGTCCCTGGCGAGCCCACTGATTGGTCGGGCTGACCCGACGCGGGTTGTGTGGCTCGAGCTTCCCCTGGGCCTCCAGTCGATCGATCAGCGCGCGCAGCGCCACCCGTGCGGCCGTTCCGAGCCGAAGGGGTGCGCCGGCTCGGTCGAAAGCGATGGGCAGCACCGTCGCGGCGTGCTCCGAGAGCGGGTCCGGTGGACCCCGGCTACGGACCAGGCGGATGGCGGCAATCACGACCCCGGCCAGCGCGACGCCGACCACAACGACGCCCAGGACAGGGGTCACCGCCCCCACGCCGCTGACACCGGCCGGAGCGGCGGGCACCGCCATCGCCACGCCGGGCACACCGAACAGCCCCAGACCGACCGTCGCCACCACCACGGCGATCCGGGCCAGCCAGGCGCGTACATCGGCGAGAGTGATCGGCGGGCTGTTCTCGGTCCACCCCCTGGCGACGGCCCGGATGGCAATCCAGCCAGAAACCAGCATCGCCGTTGTGAGACCGCTAGTGGTCAGCACCTCGATCGTGGACGGCCCGGCGCTGATCGTGTGACTAGCCGAGCTCGCGGCGTAAGCGGCGCCATCCCCCATGCCGAATGACGGCGAGCCGGTGGCCCACAACATCAACCGACGTACCGGCGGCGCCCGAATGATCCACCCCCACACCAACCGCGCCCAGCGCGCCACCAGGCGGCCCGCACCCGAGTTGACCAGCGCTAGCGCACCGGCGGTCGCGCTGACCGCTGCCTGCGCCCACAACGGCAGTCCGTCCAGTCCGCCGGTTGAGAGCAGCCCCAGAGGCAGCAAGGCGGCCATTGGCTCGCCCGAACTGCCGAGGGTGTCATTGCCGGTGGCGTCGGCTGGGCCAATGGCAGGAGCGACGACCTCGAGCAGCACGGGCCAATCGCCTCCGGGTTGGGCCAGCCGCATTATCGGCCGGAGATCGCTGGAGGCGGTCTCGAGCAGTGCCTCGGCAGCCAAGAACCGAACGCGCATCAGCTCCGGTGCGCGAGTGTGCCGGGCCCACGTGACGTTGCGGACGGCAAGATAGACCAGCTCGGAGTCGGTCGGCCATACCCCCGCGCGCTCCGTGCCCGCCCGCAGGTGGCGCAGCTCGACCTCGATGTCCCAACGACGCGGACCGCCCTCGACACGCTCGGTCCGCCGCAGAGCTCGGTACATCGACCGGCGCTGGCCCCGGCTCAGTTCCCGGTCACCGGCCACCAGCTGGCGCAGCCCGGCGAGCGCATTCTCGTACTCCGCCCGCAGCTCGGAGTCGTCGAGCCGCGGAACCTCGGCGCGCTCGACCGCGGCATCGCGGAACTCCCTTCTGTAGCGCAGCTCCAGGGACCGCCACCCCGCCCCATCGGCAAACCTGATCCCGCTCCCGACGCGCTCGTCGCCCCACACCTGCAAGACCCGTGCCGCCGGGTTCCGCGCCGCCAGCTCGTCCAGCCCACGCTCCGCGCGGGCCGTCAACCATCTGGGCCTGCCCTTCCACGGCTCACCCACCCGATCCGGCCCGTCCACCATCCGTTCGGCCAGCACGGCGAGCACACTCGACTCTTCAGGGCCGAACCCGACGTGCGGGGCGAGCGCGGACCTGACAACTGCGTAGAGGAGCCCGACCTCGTCGCGCGCGAAGGTGTCCGGCACCCCGGACGCGGTCGTCCGGTACCCCGCGTCGGCCCCCGAGCCGAGGATCGGGTCAACCAGAAGCGGCAGAACCGCCTCGGCCAGCCAGTGCGGCCCCACCGGCCCGACCCCGCGCCAGCGCCGGCCCAGACGCTGCCCGCGCAGCAACTGGATCGTGACGAGCACCATCTCCCGCAGCAGCTCGGCCTCCTGCAGGAACGTCTCCGGGGGAGTCGTCCTGCGCAGCCGCTCCTCGAGCCGATCGGCCAGCACCGCCTGATCCGCTGCCGTCATCGGGTCGCCGGTCAGCAGTAAGGCGAGCCGCCGCTCATCCAGCTGGCTACCGTGCGGCAGGCGCAGCCCTGACCGATCGCCAGAACCGTGCGCGACCGGCTCACGGGCGACACGCGGATCACCCTGTGCCCCTGGCATGAACGCGGCCACGGCCCAACCGACCCGACGCTGGATGCGCCTCGCCGCCGACCTCGACGTCATCGCCAACCCGTCACGCGAGAGCCCCGCCGGCCCCAACTCACCAGCCGCGACTGCGCCGGTCATGATCACCGTGGCCAAGCCGTGCCCACCGAAGACCCAGCCGACCGGTCCGGCCGTCGTACTCGAGCCCGCTGCCGTCGTTGTCAGCGGGCCGGCCGCGGCCGCGTCCGTGGCCACCAGGAACACCTCGACAAGCCGCCGCCGGCTTGCACCGCTCTGAAGCCAGCCGGCCACGAACCGGGCCGGCGCGAGCACGGCCGCCACTGAGCGTCGCGCCACGTCATCGAGCCAGCGCAACAATGGCGGGGCGCGGGCCTCGTCGTCGTACCGCCGCTCAAACGGCCGGTCCGCATCCGGCTCCACACTGGGACCGATCCGGGCAACCCACCACAGGAATCCCGCCGCCGAACCCGTGACCGCGAGATCGGCCCCGTGACGGGCTGCAACCAGCCCTGTGGCAGCCAGCGCGATCACAATCCACGACCGCGCGTCCAAAGCTCTGATCCACGCCCAAAGCGCGCGACCGATCCGAGCCGGCCACGACCGTCCCGTATCGAGTCCCCATACCAGACCGCCGCGCAGGTGCAGCCAGCGCAAGGCCGACCCGCCCACGTTCGGCAACACCGAAACGAACGCCGCACCCGCTACGCGCAGCCGCTCGGCGGCCGTTCCGACCACTCGCAGCGACCCGTCCATCCATGCGCGCGCCAGGCCCCTGACACGCGCTCTGAGCTCGGCCGCGCCCCCCGCCGACTGCCCGCCGGTCGCGCCAGGGCCCGGCGAGGTCGGTCCGCTGGGTGGTGTCGGCCCCAAGCCGCCGCCGATGCCGCCGCCCGCCCCGGGATCACCGCGCCGAGAATCGACGATGATCTCGCGGATCTCGGCCTGGATGAGCCCGGTGAGGCGAGCGATGGCACGTTCCGAGAGGCCGGCCTCCGCCGCTGTGGCGACGGCGGCGCGAATCGCGTTCAGACGTTGGCTCTGAGCCCGCTCGAGGGCGGCATGGGCCGACCGGCCCGACGCGTCCCATGTCGACATCGCCACGCCACGGGCGGTCGCGGTTCCCAGAACGGACGGGCCTGCGCCCTGTGCCGAACCACCGGACACGCTCGCCTGGCCCCCGGGCGAGGCGGCCCCGGCACCGGCGGGGCCGGCCGGTGTGGCCGGTCCGGCAGGTCCTGACGGCGCGCCACCCGGCGGCGGTCCGCCCGGTGGCGGAGGACGCCGAATCCGCGTCCACAGCAGGGCGGCCAGCGGACCGGTGACGATCGCAACGCCCGCGGCCAGCCGGAGGTCCAGGCCCAACAGCCAGGCCCCGCCACCCAGCACCAGGCCCGCGGTAACGCCGACCACGACAGCACCAGCGGTACCCGCGGTGGCATCCCACACCGCGACCGACACCGCGACCACACGATCGCGAAGCCACCCGAGCAGCCAGGACCCGCCCGCAACCACGCCATCGCGGAGCGACCCGAGCAGCCGCACGCCACTCCGAGCCACCCGCCCCGTGGCGCCGGTCAGGCGGCTGAGCGGGGTCGGCGCCGAGAGCACCGGGGCGAGCGCTTCGAACTCCTTGTCGGTCAGTGCGTTCCGAAGGATCTCCCGCGCGGCCACGGCGGTGCCGACGTCGGGAATCCCGGCCTCCTTGGCCTTCCGGATGATCTCGTCGGCCAGGTGCTCCGGCAGCCGATCGTGCAGCGTTGACACCGGAGCGACGCGGAACAGCCAGACCCCGACCGCCCACACGACGAGGGCCGCACCAATCGCCACCGCCAACCCGAACACCCGACCGTTGAGGTCCTGCACCAGCTCCCGCACCGTTCCGAGCCCCGCGTGGCGCTCGATGGCGTCGGTCGCGCTGCCTGCCGCGGCGTTGACCACCCACCCCGCGACGATGGGGCCGGCTGACACCGAGCCCGCCCTCGCGGCCTGGACCAGGCTCGTGCCCCGCGGCCCAGCGGTCCAGTCGATCAGTGGTGTCCCGATCAGCCCGGTGATCACGGCCGTGACGACCAGCAGCCCACCGAACGTCCACAACCCTGGCCAAAGCCACATCGCAGCGGCCGCGAGGATCTGCACCACCGCGGACAGCACGGCCAGCCGCACCAGCACCAGCCCGTCGTCCACCGGAAGCTTGCCCGTGCTCCGCCCGCGCATGCGCTCGAGTACGCCTCTGGCGCCCAATACGTCACGCATCTGCTTCCACCACGCGCCGCTCACCGCGGCGAGCGCCCGCGACACGAACGTCAGAACGAACATCGCGGCGGATGCCGAAATGGCTCCCACCAGCCACGGCGACGGCGACGCTCCCAGGTTCGCCCTGACGAACGTCGGCGCCATCCCGCCGACCAAGGCGGCGAACGGCCAGCCCGCGAGCACCCCGCCGATGGTCATCGAGAACAGCACGCGCGCTGCCTGGCTCCGGCTGGTGCGCCACAGCGTCGGTGACGGCGCCCGCACCTTGGGTGCCCGCGACTGCGCTCCTGTCTTCGCTGCGTTCTGTCGTGGCGGCGCCCTCGCCTTCTGCGGCTGGCCACGCAGTTTCCACAACAACGCCACAGCGATCGCACCGAACCCGACCCACAGTGCGACGGCCGTCGCCCCGACGCCGAGCACGGCGAAGCCGCCGATGACCGACAAGCCGACGGTCATCTGTCCGACCTTGAACGCCGTCTGGATCAGGCCCGACCGCCGCGCCTGGAACTCGCCGATGAGCGGGTAGCGCCACTCCAGCCGCGCCCGCAACAGGCCGGACGTCGCGTCCCACACCGCCCACACCACGCTGGTCATCACGAACCCGAAGGACCCGCCACCAAGGCTGACGGCGAACAGGCCCAGCAGGCCCACGGCGGTGAGCACACCCAGCACCGGCATCGCGATCATCCGCATGTTGAAGAGTGAGAAGACGAACGACACCGGCGCCGCGATCAGCCCCAGTGTCGGGCCGAGCGATTTCACGAACTCGACGTGCAACCCGTAGTACCCGGCGACGTCCTCGTCCGCCACCGAGTACAGCTTCTCTCCCGCCATCGCCTGAACCATGCCCAGCAGGAACGGAAGGAGCGGGACGTTGCTGGCCCGAATGGTCGCAAGCGTCATCTGGCCTCGGGTGAAGCCGCGTGCGGCGCCGATGGCCTTCGCGCGCCGGACCCTCAGTATCTGGTCGCGCTCCAGCCGCTCCAGCTTCTCGTCGAAGTCGGCCAACGCCCGCCCGAGCTTCCGCGGATCCGCGACCAGCTCGCTCACGGCGTGCCGCTGCGCCGTCCGCCGCAGGAGTCGCAGCACGATCGCGTGGTGCGCACGGAGACCCAGGCCCCAGAGGTTCCGCGCGTGCCGCCCCGCCGACGCCCGCCGCGCAGCCAGCTCGTGTTCGCGCTGGATGAGCTTCTGCAGTCGTGGCAGCGCACGCTGCCGCTCGATCGCCTTCCCCGCGTCCCGCACCCCGACGTCGCTCACGATCTCTTGCCGCTCGGCACGCCGTTCCGGCTGCAGCCGCAACGGCATCCGCCGGATCGGCAGCCAGGCCCGCCACCCCGACCGCAGATGGGCCACGTTCTGCGCGAACGCGAGCACAGTCAGCTCGGCGAAGAGGGCGTTCGCGAACTCCTCCGCCGACATGGCGACGACATCGTCGGCGTCGAGCCGCAGTGCCGTCGCCGGATTGGCAAGCAGGCCGTCGACGACGGCGTCGGGCAGCCGATCGAGCAGGTCCGCCAGCGGGCCGGCTACCTTATAGTGATCGTCCGGGGTCCGCTCGAACAATGGCATGCCCACGCCCGCCAGCGCCTGCACGAGCCGAACCACGTAGATGGGCCGCTTCTGCGCCGCGATCCAGTCCGCCAGCTCAGCCAGCAGCGGATGCCCCTCCACCCCGAGCCAGGTGGCACCGTTCGTCAGCTGGCCCGCGGGCACCCCTTCCTGGTACTCCGCTCTGTAGCGCCCCAGCCACACCAGCAAGCGCCAGACGTCAACGGCGGCCAGATTCCGCGGTTCGAGTGGCATCGGCTGGGTCGTCTCGATCAGCTTCAGCCGTCGCTCCGACCTCGACAGCTGTAGCCCGCGCAGACCGCGCAGGGCCGCAGCCACCACCACGACCGGGCCAAGCCACGACCGCTGCCCCCACAACCAGCCCAGCGCCCTGGCGACGCCGCCACCCGGGGGAGCCGATGGCTCCGGCGCGTTGGTCGGCGCGCCGACCGACGCGGGCGGCGACGGCGACATCGTCGGCGAACCAGACGTCGGAACCGCCGGCGAGGGCGACGAGGATCCCGGCGACGGCGAGCGAGTGGGTGACGGCGACGGTTCCGCCGGCGGCGAGCCCGTACCCGGCGACGGTGAAGCGGGCGGCGAACTCGGCACCTGCGGCCCAGGTTCCGCCGTACCTGGTCCAGGCGTCCCGGGTTCCGGTTTGCCCGGCGTCGACGGCGGCGCCCGCTGGATCCGGTACCACACGCCCGGCTCGATCAGGTCCGGGGTGCGGTCGCGTGCCACCGCCCGCCGCCACCCGTCCAGGTCGCCGAACCGCTCCACATAGATCCGCCAGTACGAATCGCCCGGCAGGGTGATCCACACCCCCGACCAGTCGGCCGGAGCGAAAACCGGCTGCCCACCAATCCGCTCGTCCGGACCGCTGAACCGGCCCCCGTTGGCCGCGTTGAACTCCTCGAAGCTCATCGGGCGTCCATCAAGATGCAACAGCGCCCCAGCGACCTCACCGGCCCGGTCGGTGAGGTACGCGGTGAACCCCCGCCGAGCCGATCCAGCCGGCTCCTGCGCCACCGTCTCCTGGCCGACCAACCGCAACTGCGTGCCCTCGGACAACACAGCGTCAGGCACACGCGAGGCGGCCGCCACCGAGCCACCGCCCGCCACCTCGCGCTGCGCGTCTGCGGACGCAGGCGACATCCCAGCTCCGGCCGCGATCACCGGTGACAGCACGACGGTCATAGCGGCGATCCCCCCGAACCGACGAAGCCAAGTCGGGGCCCGGATCGTCCGCCCGCCGGTCAGCGCTTTGATCAGCCACAGCGCGCCGATCGTCACCGCTGCGGCGGCCAGGCCAACCACGGCCCCGGCTGGGAGAACGTCCGAAAGCCGGCCTTGGCTCTCGACGAGCAACAGCGCCGGCATCAGGGCCGCTCCCGCTCGCCGCGAGCCGGTCCTCAGCAATCGATGGTCGCCCGTGACGAGGAGACTCTCAGCCTGCCGTAGCCGGCTCCTTGCCCGGTCGAGCTCGTGGCCACGCGTCGGCGGGCCACGCTGCCGCACCAGCCGGACGATCCCACGGGCTCCCCACACCACGGCGGCGACGACCGCCCCCACGAGACCGAGCTGCAGGATCGTCTCGAGCCAGGCCGGGAGCGCGTCCAGCAGCACCATCGGTCCGGTATCGGTCCACGCCGAGCCTGTGCCGTCGGCCAGCAGCGACACCCCCACAACGCCGACCAGCAGCGGATGCGCGTACAACCTCGGACCTGTCAAAGGGTTGCCCGGCCTGTTCATGAAATGGTTGATCAGCACGATCAGCTCCGGGTTGCGCAGCGGGAACTGCGTGACCCCCCATCGCTCCTCTCCGCTCTCGGGCACCAAGTCGGGCTCTTCAAGGGGATCGAGGTACTTCTCGAACAGGGCCGAGGGCACGCGGAACGAGAACACACCACTGTTGGCCGTGCCGCGACTAGCGACCATGGAGGCGGTCACGAAATCGCGGGTCAGAAAGACGGTGCGGTGCGGATCAAAACCCTTGCTCGCGATGGTGGACCTGTTGTCTCTGCTGCCGTGGTAAAGCTCCACAAACGAGCCCTTGTCGAACATGCGGTGCCCGACGACGTTGAACCGACCAGGCAAGGCTTGAGTGCCGCCGAGCACATCGGACCAGATCCGCGATGGCGTGACCCGGACGCCTCCGACGGTCAGCTCCCACTCGACCGCGGATACGGACGACACGTCGATAGCCAGCGCGCGCGCCTGCCCCGAGGTCACCAGCAGCGGCTGTCCGAGCAGCTCGGCCCAACCTTGCAGGAACTCCCCGAACGCACGACCGACACCCACATGGCCACCGACGTCGACACGATCGCTCAACGGCAGCAGACCAAGGTTGGCTTGCACGACCGCGAGCGTTGCCAAGCGCTCGCCGCGGCCGCCGTCGCGTCGGCGCTCCCACGCGGCGATCACGGCGACATCGGGATTAAGGACGAACATGGGCACCGTGTCGCCCGCGATGTCGCGGGCGATGTACTCGATCTCCACCGGGTCCCGGACCACATCAACGATCATCTCGGTGCCATCCACCCGATATACGACGCCCTCGGGAGACCAAAGCCGCAATGGGAACGGCCGCTTGCGGTGCAGGTACTCCAGGCTGTCCAGCCACGCCTCCTCGAACGCGGCGGTTCCCGCTGAGCCGGCACCGGCATCGCGGTAGACCCACAGCAACGCCTCCAACAGCCGCGACTGCGGCGGATGACGCAAATCCGCGAGAAACTCGCCGAGATTGTTCAGCAACCATCGTGAGTGCAGCGATCCCAGCTCCGCCGCTGCCGCGCCGATCAATGCAACACGATCGGCCGGCGGACCAGCTGACAGCTCGTGACGCAGCCGACCGAGGATCTCCTGCACTCGCGCACGCCGATCCGGCCAGGAGTAGCCGAAAAACATTCCGATCCCGGCCAGGCTCCGGAACAAGTCGTTCCATGCGCCTATCAACAGCGCACGATCGCTTTGCGGCCCGCTGCCGGGCTGTGCTGCCAACCGCGACAGACGGTCGAGCAGCGCCTGGGCGCGGCGGTCGAGCAACTCCTCGCCGTAGGTGTTGCCGCGGACGACGACCCTCGAGATCACAACATGAGTTATCAGTTCGGCCAGATACTCGTCGGTGGCTGCGATGCCGTACCCGGCGAGCATGGCGCGCACGTCATCCAGTTCGACGCTCGTTTCAGGGTTGCCGTGTTCGATCAGCCTGGCGAGCGACTCCGGCACCTCGGCCAGGCGGCGCCGACCCCGGTCGAGGACGGCGCGAATCTCGGACGGCCCGGCAAAGTTCACCACCGCGCCCGACTCCACCAAGCCGGCCAACCCACCATCGAAGTCGATCAACAGTCCACCGACGACTCTGGGCGGTATGCCCGCCCGCACACCTACGGTGCGCCCAAGACGCGAAACCATCGGGCCGGACGAGACGTGCGACTCGCCATCCTCGAACCTCACCGCGAACAGCCCGATCCGACGCGCAAGGTCATCGGCCCGCACGACGGCCGCCTCGACGCCAAGCTCGTCGACGGTCTGCAGCAAGGCCAAGCCCGGCGGGCCACCCACACCCAGCCACCGGCGTACCCGACCAACGCCGGCGACACCGGGCCGCTCGAAAACCACCACCGCGGCAACCGGCACCCCGCCGGCCCGCAGGTTCTCGACAGCGCCCCCGACAACACGCGCGTCCGTCAGGACCAGGCGCGGCCCAACGACCACCCCGATGTCCCGCCGTTCCGATCCCTCCACCACGACGACCGCGCGCAGCGCACGCCGCATCGACACCGAATCCATGGACGGCCGACCTGCCTCGGCCGCCAACTCGCGTCGCTCGCGAGCGGCATTGCCGCGACCCGGCCACCAGAGCGCTCCGGCGGCCAGGACACCCGGAACGGCCACTCCGTACCGAACCGCGACCAGGGCCGCCACCAGACCGCCGGCCAACAGCACGACCGTCCATGCCGCACGCACATTCACGAGGTTCGCAAGCAACGGCTGCCAGCTTGCTCGGTCGCCGACCGCGTGCGCATCAGTCATGGTCGTCTGCTCGGGCATGGCCGCTTCCGGGCCCGAATCACCGGATGCAGATCCAGCGCCACTGCTGCCCGCCGTCATCCCCGGTTCGGTGCCGCCCACCAGCCGCCGAACGGCCACAGTCGCGAGCGCGGCGATAGCCAGCGCCCCGGCGGCGACCGGAAGAGCGGGATAAACCGTGGCAAGCCCGGCAAGGCCCAATGCACTGGTAGCGAGCGCCATGACGGGTGTCATCGCGCCGCGGTCCGAACCGGTGTCAGTTCCGGCATCAGGTGCCGTGCCGGTGTCCGGCGGAACCTCCGCGATCGCATCGCCGGGCGCAGCGAGAGCCTCGTCGAGGTGCCCCACCAGCATTTGCGCCCGAGCCAGCAGTAGCTCGCCGGCCGGCGTCAGCCATGGACCGATCCCACCTGGGCCCGCACCAGGAACAGTCGCCGCAGCAGCCGGAACGGCGAGGAGCAGAACCAGTGCCCCCGCAGTGAGGACCACGACCGCGATCCGGACAGTCCAGGGATGCCTGGCCGCCCATGAGCGGAGGACGCCGAGTCCGCTGCTCGGCCCGCTCGGGCCGGTGCTGAGGACAGAAGTGCCGGCCGGTGGGGGACCTCGACGCTTGTGCAGGATCCACAGCAGCAGCGCAGTGACCCCAAGGGCGGCTGTAATGCCGACCCCGGCCACGACGTGGTCCAGCCACAACCGGGCCAACCCATAACTGGCCAAGCCGATCCCCGCTGCGAAGGCCGCCCGGACGTCGGCCTGGGTCCGCACCGTGGAATCACCGCGGCCCGGACGAGTAGCAACACCACGCGCGCTCAGATAACCGAACCCGGCACCCAGCACCACCAACGGAATAACCGCAACAACACGCCCCACCCAACCCCACGGACCCAGCACCGCCAGCTGAACCGCCAGCAGCCACACCGCCGTCGTGATCACCGGGAACGCCAACCACCGCAGCGTCCAACCCAACACCCGAGCTACCCGCCGAGCCGCCACCTCCGGGCTGGCCAGATTCACCACATCCGGGGTGCGGAACCACGCAGTGGCCCACGCCGGCAGCGCCGCCGCCAAGAACAACACATCCGCAACCGCGAACAATCCATTCACCGCCGCGGACCACCAATCACCCACAACGACCGCGCTGATCGTGCCCGGCACATGAATGACCAGGTTCACCACCCACGACACCACGATCACCGCGGTCCACAACCGCACCCACCCCGGCGAAGTGCCCCACCTCAACCCGCGGAACAGATTCACCGAACCCCCCACCGCAAACGCCACAAACCCCGCCGCCACCGGCACCCAACCCACAGCCGCGGCAGCCCCCACGCCACCAACCAGAAGCACGGCGGCAACCAGCGCCTGAACCGAGGGCTCACCCACCCATCGACCGACCGCCCTGCTCGGGCTGGAGGTGGAGCCGTCCTGGGACGGGTTGGTGAGCGTCTCGAGTCGCGCCAGTGCGGTGTGGGCGTTGCTGAGGAGCGAGGTGTGCTCGGGGGTGCCGGGTTGGTGTGTGGCGAGCTCGTCGGCGATCCGGTCAAGGCGGGCGAGCAGCGCGTTGACCAGGGTTTGCTCGCTCATCGTCCATTGCAAGCGGGAGACCGCGTCGAGCTGGTCGCGCTGCCGCAGGATCGCGGCGCGCAGCTGCTCGACGGTCGTTGGCCGGAGGGCTGGCGGCGGTCCTCGGGCGGGCTGGTTGCGGATCAGACGCAACGCGCGCGGCACGCCCGGCAGTGACCCGTGAACCCGGAAGTACCGCACCGCCGCCGCCAGCGCGGCGGTCACGATCGCCGTCACCACCATCGTGGCCACGACGACACCTGTCGGGCTGCCGAAGACAGCGGCGACGACGCCGGCGCCGGCACCCGCCAGGGCTGCCGTGGCGAGGATGGACGCGATCGTCGCCCGGGTGAATCCGGCAGTCGCGGCGCGCGATACACCGCGGTGTCGAGTGGCTGCCGCTGTGGTGGAGGGGCCGCGGTGGCGGGCCAGCCGTACGGCTATGCCGAAGGCGAGTAGGCTGCTGGCGGCGATCTGGATCGCGACGCCGTGCCAGCCACCGGGCAACGGGGTGTTGCCGTTCCACACCTGCGTGGCCAGCTGAGCGCCGGCGAGCCCGGCCAGGGCCGAGGTGACGATGGTCGCGGACAGCGCCGACCCGCCCTCCGGTCCGGGCATGTGCCGTCTGAAGATCCCGTTGACCCCGAGACCCACCCCCTGGTTGGCGATCACGATCAGGAACGCCGCGATCGCGATACCGGCCACCGGGCCACCGAGGACCGGAACGAACGCGGTCGCGGCGACCCCCACCGATCCCACCGCCAAGAATCCGGCCATCACCAGCAGGAACGCTGCGGCACCGCGACCGAGCGGATCCACCCTCTTCCCGGTCTTATAGGAACGCCAGTCGGCCGGAACCAACAGCAGCAGCACCCCGACAAATCCGACGACCACCCCCCAGTTCAACACCGCCATCAACAGCCCATCACCAGCGCCGAAACCGTCCAGGGCTTCCCGCCAGAACGCGTTGAACGAGCTCTGGATGAACGCGGTCAACCCGAACAACGACGCCACCAACCACACGAACCCGCTGTTCAATGCCCCGAACATGGACTTCGCCGACGTGATGACCAGGTTCTTGAGGCTCGCGTGCTGCGTTTGCGTCGGAGACGGCAGATCGGGTGGCATCGTCACCCACAACCCCACCACCGCGAGCACCGTCAACCCCGCCGTCACCAACGCGGCGACAGCCGCCGGCAGAAGCACCGGCAACGTGAACACGCCCGCGGTCAACACCCCGCCGACCGCCCCCAGAATCGGGTTGAGAGAGCTTCCCAACCGCGCCTTGTCAGTCTTGTTCGCCCGCCGCGCCTCAGTGGTGTCAGCAATCCAGTCCTGGGTGCGCTTCTGCAGGTAAGGGAACGCGCTGGTCGCGAACCCTACGACCACCGCCGACACCATCGCGACGACCGGACCCACACCGCTGGCCGCCACGGCGAACACCACATACCCGGCCGCCAACAACCCCAGGAACCCGAACGCCAAAACCCGCCGCGACAGATGCCCCCACAGCGGCCCCACCAGCAACGCCCCGGCCAGGAAACCGGTGAACGACAGGCTCAACATCGTTCCGGGGTTCATCCCCGGCAGCCCCGTCGACAGCGCCGCCATACTCGAGTAGCCGGTCGCGATAACGCCCATGGCGAAGGCGGCGCTCGCCAGGAACGCCCACCGATGCGACCGCAGGACCCGGACCCGCCACCCCGCCAACCGGCCCGGCGGCACCCACCGGTCGAACTCGGCCAACGCCTTGTGCGCGTCACCCGGGCCGCCCGACGGGCCACCGGACGGAGTGCCGCGGGAGTTCGGAGGGGGACCGCGCTTGAGGATGTAACCGAGGATGAACAGGGTCGCCGCCCCGAGAA
>WUUC01155765.1_pt1 | contig 20749 bp, 18 predicted proteins | sample 6278441 | NCBI WGS metagenome assembly WUUC01 (sample SAMN13675441, study PRJNA597444) | soil metagenome | isolation source: soil | place: USA: Washington | collected 2017-10
TCAGACGGGAGCGGGCGGCATGCTGGAATGGTTGGAGCGCTTGCCGAGCGGAGTCCGCAAGATTCTCATTCACATCAACAACACCAATCCAATTCTCGATGAGGATTCGCCGGAACGTGAGCTGCTTGGGGCGCGCGGTATCGAGGTGGCATTCGACGGCATGGAAATCGAGCTGTGAGCGATTCGGCTTGGAATAAAACGGAGTTCGAAGCACGGCTGCGACAAAAAGGCGCCGCTTACCATATCCACCATCCCTACAACGTCATGCTGAACACCGGCAAGGCTAGCCGTGAGCAAGTTCAAGCATGGGTGGCGAATCGTTATTACTATCAAGTCAGCATTCCAATAAAAGATGCAGCCATCCTCAGCAACTGCCCCGTTCGGGAAGTCCGCAGACACTGGGTGCAGCGCATTCTGGATCATGACGGCTCTGGCGATGGCTCCGATGCGCACGCCGGTGGCATCGAGGCTTGGTTAAGGCTGGCGGATGCGGTCGGCCTGCAACGCGAGCGAGTCGAGTCGCTGCAGGACGTTGCGCCGGGCGTGCGATTCGCCGTCGACGCCTATGTCAATTTTGCAAGGCGGGCCCCGTGGCAGGAGGCGGTGTGCTCATCGCTGACGGAATTGTTTGCCTCGAACATTCATCAGCAACGGCTGGCAACCTGGCCGACTCACTATCCGTGGATTGAGCCATCCGGGCTGCACTATTTTCAAAGTCGCGTCAGCCTCGCTCGCCGTGATGTCGAACACGGACTGGCCATTACGCTTGACGCCTTCAAGACACCCAGCGAGCAGCACCGCGCGCTTGAGATTTTGCAATTCAAGCTGGACATCCTATGGTCGATGAACGATGCGATGGCAAATCGCTACGGCGTCACACTATGACGACCGACTCGCCTTGCGCAGACCGGCCGCGATTAAACGATCACTACCGGCTGCAATGGGAGCCGGCACAAGAGGCCTTCGTGTTGTTATACCCGGAGGGAATGGTGCGTCTTAATCAAAGCGCGGCGGCCATTCTGCAGCGATGCGACGGTTCGCGCACGGTTCCGGAACTGATAGCCGACTTGGAGCAAGCATTCTCCAAGACTCCACTGGAACGCGAAGTGTGCGACTTTGTTGAATTCGCAGCTCGAAACGGCTGGTTGAAGAAGCCATGAAGACCGGTACGCAGCCGTCGGCGGGAGGACTGACTACTGGTCAGCCGATCGGTCCGCCGCTGTGGTTATTGCTGGAGCTCACGTATCGCTGTCCACTGCATTGCGTATTTTGTTACAACCCTATCGATTTCGCACAAGTACAAACAGAGCTCACTACCGAGGATTGGCTCCGTGTGTTGCGTGAAGCGCGCGCACTAGGAGCCGTGCAATTAGGGTTGTCCGGTGGCGAGCCGCTGGTTCGCGATGACCTTGAAATTCTGGTGGACGAAGCGCATCAACTCGGGTTCTACATCAACCTCATCACTTCCGGCGTGGGTTTGACCGAGTCGCGACTGCAGGCGTTAAAGTCCGCTGGACTGGATCACATCCAGCTGTCGTTTCAGGATTCCACGCGGGAGCTCAACGATTTTCTCTCGCACACTCGCACCTTCGAACTTAAAGAGCGGGTGGCGAGTTGGATCAAAGCCGCAGGTTTCCCCATGGTGGTGAACTGCGTGATCCACCGGCTTAACATCGATCATGTCGGCGCCATTATCGAAATGGCGGCCAATCTGGGCGCCGAATATCTGGAACTCGCGAACACTCAGTACTATTCCTGGGCGCACCTGAATCGCGAGCGCCTGCTTCCCTCGCGGGCGCAATTGCAGACAGCGCACCAAGTCACCGATACATGGCGTGCGCGACTTGGGAGTCGAATGAAGATTTTCTATGTCGTGCCCGACTATTACGAACAGCGGCCTAAGCGTTGCGTCAATGGATGGGGATCGACACTGATGGTGATTGCACCCGACGGCGCCGCCCTACCCTGTCACACCGCGCGAATGCTGCCGGGCATTTCGTTTCCCAGCGTTCGGGAGACTAGCCTTGAAACAATCTGGCGCGACTCCGCAGCGTTCAATTGCTTTCGCGGCAACGACTGGATGCAAGAACCTTGCAGGAGCTGCGATGAGCGCGACCAGGATTTAGGCGGATGCCGCTGTCAGGCCTTTCTGCTGTCGCAAGATGCCGCGGCCGCTGATCCTGTTTGCGTCAAGAGTCCGCATCGCCACCTTGTTGATGCGGCCGTCGTGTCTGCGCAAAGCACGACGATTGAAAAGCCGTTGTTCTTTCGCGATTCGAAAAACTCGAAAGCACTAAGTTCCCGCTGATCGCGCTTGAGCTGCTGCCTTAACGGTGAGCGGTGTTTCCCGATAGTAATTCGGCAACCAGCGCTTGAGATCGGCTAGCTTAGGCAAATCGTGGAAGACGATGTACGGATTGTCGGGATTGTTGATAAGAAAATCCTGATGGTAGTCTTCGGCAGGATAGAACGCGGCTAACGCATCAATCCTAGTAACGATGGGATCGTTGAAGACTTGCGACTTTTCCAGTTGAGCAACGTAGGCCACCGCAATACCCTTTTGACTCCCGTCGGCATAGAAGATTACCGAACGATACTGCGGACCCATATCCGGCCCTTGACGGTTAAGTTGGGTGGGATCGTGCACGACGGAGAAAAAGATCCGCAAAACTTCCGCGTAGGAAATCTCAGCTGGGTCGAATGTCACTTGCACTGATTCAGCGTGCGCGGTCCGGCCTCGACCCACGAGATCGTACTTGGCCGTGGCCGCATCGCCGCCGGCGTAACCCGAGACCACGTTGCGGACGCCGCGCACATGCTGATACACGCCTTGCACACCCCAGAAACAGCCGCCCGCTAGGACCGCAGTTTGCAACGCTCCGGGAGCTCTACCTGGATCTAGCGCGGGCGCAGGAATGAGTTCCGACTCATCGGCTGCGTGGCTCCACGTCATCCACGCGACCGCTATCAACGCTGTTGCCGCAATGATGAAGGCGGTTAGGCGAGTCAATGGATTCATCGCAACCTCGGGGCACCTAAAATCAGGGCAGGCAATTCAGACATGCTTGAGAATGCCTGGCACTCAAGGTTCCCGTCCACAGGACATTCCGGCATGTACCGCAACACTCTCATTCCGGCTGCATTGGCCGCCGTGACACCTACTTCGCTGTCTTCAATCACGACACAGTCGCGCGGTTCGGCTCGCATTGCAGCAGCTGCATGCAGAAAGAGACCCGGGTCCGGCTTCCAAGATTGGATGTCATGCGAGCTGAAAATGCGATCGCCGAAGTACGGAGCCAGACCAGTAATCTTCAAGGCTTGAGCGATCTTGGGCCGAGGACCGCTCGATGCAATACATCTTGGAAATGGCAACGCATCCAACATTGCATGCACCCCTTCGACAGCTTGCAGTTCCTCATCGAACAGCTTTGCCACTTGTGCCCGGTACTGCTTTTCAAAGTCCGTTTCGAGAGGGCGACCCATCAAACGCTCAATGTCGGCGAACACCTCCCTTAACTTCTTTCCCCGGAAGCGCTCGATCAGCATCGTTAGCGAAAGATCGAGTTCCGGCAGTAAGTCGATGAAAGCGCGCATCGAAAGGCCCTCGCTGTCGACGAGCGTGCCATCGAGATCGAAGATCAAGCAGAGGGCCATTACAGCACTCGCAACAACGCGCGGAGCCTTGGCCAATCGAAAACGTCCCAGGGATCGCCTTTGCGGCCCGGCGCGATGTCACTGTGGCCGAGGACTCGGTCGCGCGACAAAGAGGGGTACGAAGCGCACAACGCTGCAATCGTTTCCGCCAAGCGACGATATTGAACCGGTTCATAGGCAATGCCGTCCGCGCCTTCAAGCTCAATGCCGATGGAGAAATCGTTGCAGCGCTCCCGACCCTGGTAATTCGAAACACCCGCATGCCACGCGCGATCGTTGAGCGATACATATTGCACAAGCTCCGCGTCGCGACGAATCAACAAATGAGTCGACACTCGCAAGTCGGCGACCTCCTTAAAATGCGGATGCGCGTCGACGGTGAGGCTGTTGGTGAGCAACTTATCGATCCAAGGCCCGCCAAACTCCGCGGGCGGCATGCTGATGCCATGGACCACAATCAAGTCGAGCGACGAACCGGGGGGTCTGGCGTCGAAATTGGGAGTTGCGACTTGACGTGCCTGCGTCAAATAGCCACTAGCGGTGTCGACCTGTAATGTTGGATCGTGAGTCATAACGCGGATAATGCATTGCGGCGCGTGATCCGTGAAGCTCGATCCGGCAGAATACGAAGCAACCGCTCGCGGACGCATCGGGAAACTCGGACTTCATGCGCATCAATCGAATCTATACCTCCTCGCCGCTTAAAACGGGTTCGCAGGTGGCGCTTCCTCCGTCAGGCGCGAATCATGTGGCGCGCGTGCTGCGATTGCGAGCCGGTGCGCCGCTGGTCGTATTCGACGGTACCGGCGGCGAATACCGCGCTGAAATTGTCAGCACGAGTGGCAACGAGGTGGTCGTGTCAGTGGGCGACCATATTCAAGGTGTAAGCGAGTCGCCGCTCCGGATTACCATTACGCAAGGCATTCCACGCAGCGAGCGCATGGACTGGGCGCTGCAGAAGGCCACAGAGCTCGGCGTCTCGGTGATCGCGCCGGTGATTGCAGCGCGCAGCGTGGTGCGGCTGGACGAATCACAGAGCGCAAAGAAGCTCGACCATTGGCGCAACATCGTGATTGGCGCGTGCGAGCAATGCGGCCGAAACCGGATTCCGCAAGTCTTGCAACCGAAGTCCCTGCGCGAACATTTCGCCACGCATCCAAAAGAAGGTCTGCGGCTGGTATTAAATCCCACCGCGCCCGGATCCTTGGCAGGCCTTACCAGCATGCCGACGAAGGTCGAGCTTCTGATTGGACCGGAAGGCGGGCTAGACGACGACGAACTTGCCCACGCACAAAACGCCGGCTACGTGCCCGTCCGCCTAGGCCCGCGCGTATTGCGAACCGAAACTGCCGCAGTGACGGCGCTATCGGTGTTGCAGGCGATGTGGGGGGATTTGATCTAACGCGCCGCAACGATGGAGTCGCATAGCAATCGGGGCATGCTGGCATGCTGGCATGCTGGCATGCTGGCAAGACAGCGAAATCGGACGATCGCTCGTAAGGCAACTCGCTGCTGAGAGAAGCAATCCTAAATTGAGTTCTAGCCAGCCTGCCAGCTTGCCCGTATGCCAGCTTGCCGCGCGTTGCGCATCGCGTTACGCCGCCCTCGTCTCCTCACCGATCATCTCTTCGACCCGGAGTAAGTCGGGAATCAGCGGCGATTCGTTGAGCATGCGAACGCGGCAAATGATGGGGCTGCGATCGCTGAAAGAATGATTGAGTTCCGATTTGATGACGTCGGAATTTGCGCGCACCAACTGCGGGAACCCTTGGGTCACAACTCCGAAGTAACCACTGGTGAGTTGCTCTCCAATTGCGACCAGCACGGCGATACGAGTTCGACCGCCGGGGGACGGCGAAGTTTGGCCGCACATTGCTTCGAACGAAATAACGGGAATTGGCCGGCCGTTCCACTGAATGATGCCCAGATGCCAGGCTGGCGTGCCTTCGGTTTTCTCAGGTGCTTGCCAGGTAATCACTTCGGCGACCGTGACGCGCGGCAACAGCAACCGCTCTTCCGCGAGCGGAATCAGCAACCCATACAGATCGTCCGCGTAGTTGTCTTGCATGGCGTTTACCCGTTGACCGCTGCGCGGCGCCTGCGCGCCTGCACAAGCGGCTCGATGGCGTCGAGCAGCTGATTTTCCTGATACGGCTTGCCGAGATAGTCGTTGACGCCGATTTCGATCGCGCGCGCCCGATGCTTCTCGCCGACGCGCGATGTAATCATGACGATAGGAATGTCCGCCAGACGTTCGTCGTTGCGCACTCGCGTAGCCAGCTCGTAGCCGTCCATTCGCGGCATCTCGATGTCGAGCAGAATGATGTCCGGAATCTGATCCTGCATGACTTCCAGCGCATCGATGCCGTCTTTTGCGGTCGCGACACGCATGCCGTTACGTTCCAACAAGCGCTGCGTCACGCGGCGAACCGTGATCGAATCATCGACCACCAACGCGAAGACGCGACGATCTTCGGTCGGCGCCGCAACTTCGGTGTGACCGCGCCAGCCGGAGCGCACCAACGCGCCCATGTCCAAGATGATGACAATGCGACCGTCGCCCAACATCGTGGCGCCCGCCACGCCGCGGATGCCGGAGACTTGAGGACCCACAGGCTTGACGACGATTTCGCGATTGCCGATCAACTCATCTACGACCAACCCTGTGGAGTGTTCGCCTGCGTTCACAAGAATAATCGGAACCGGCACGTCTGCGTCCGGCAATGCCGATGGCGGCGCACCGATGAAAGCACCCAAATGCTGGAAGCGGAAAATCTGGCCGCCGTAGTCGAATGTTGGGTTTCGCTCAGCCAAGTGCTTTGCGACCTCTGCACGCGGCACGCGTGAGACACCTTCCACCGTCGGCAGCGGCAATGCATACATTTCGTCACCCACTCGCACGATCAACGATTGGCTGATCGCCAATGTGAACGGCAGGCGAACAGTGAATCGAACGCCTTGCCCCGGCGTCGACTTCGTAAAGAGGGCACCGCCGAGCTTCTTGATTTCGGCAACGACGACGTCCATCCCGACGCCGCGGCCGGCATGTTGAGTGACCGTGGTGGCCGTACTAAAGCCCGGCTCCAAGACCAGCTGCAGCGCTTCCTCGTCGGTGAGCGTACGGCCCGGCTTCAATAGTCCACGCGCCTTGGCGCGTTCGCGCACGGCTTTAACGTCGATGCCGCGGCCATCGTCTTCGATGACCATGACCATTTCCGAACCTTCGCGATGCAAACCAATTGTGATCGTTCCCGATTCGTTTTTGCCGGCAGCGCGGCGCTCTTCCGGCGACTCGATTCCGTGAACGACCGAATTACGCAACATGTGCTCGAGCGGCGGCAGCATGCGCTCCAACACTTGGCGATCCAATTCACCCGACGCACCGGTCACGACAAGGTCGGCGCGCTTACTGGTCTCGCCCGCCACTTGCCGCACGATTCGGCTGAGACGTTGCACATGGCGCTGAAACGGCACCATACGCGTGCGCATCAGGCCGTTCTGAACTTCCGTCACCGCGCGCGATTGTTGCAGCAGCAAGTTTTGCGCTTCACGCGTCAGCGACTCCAGCAGACCTTCGATGCTGGCCACGTCGCTGACCGATTCTGCCAGCGCCCGCGACAATTGTTGAATGCTGGAATAGCGGTCGAATTCCAATGGATCGAAATCACTGCGCCCGCCGCCGTCATCCTGGCGGCCGTGCAGAATCTGAGCTTCCGTTTCCAGTTCCAGCTTTCGCAGTTGATCCTTCAAGCGCGCGACCGTACGGTCCAACTCAGCCAAGTTGAATTCGATCGAGTTCACCTGCTGTTCAAGACGCGAGCGAAGAATACTGACTTCGCCGGAGTTATTGAGCAGCATGTCGAGCAATTCAGCATCAACACGAGCGACTTCGCCACGTTCCTGTTGCACCGCTTCTCGTCCAGGCGGCAAGACGACCGGCGAGGCAATTTCAGCGGATTCAGCCTCGGAGCTTTCCTCCGATGACTCGGATGGACTGGTAACAGATTCGATTGGCGCCGTTTCAGGCTGAATATCCTGATTCGCCGCCGAATCGTTTGCAGACAAACTGTTGTCGGCCGACGCATCTTCAAAATCTGCAACAAGGTCAGCCTCGATATCGACTGCCTCAATCTCGATTGCCTCGATCTCGATTGCCTCGATCTCGATGGCTTCGCTTTCTGCGTCTGCAGCCAACATAGCCGCAGGAAAATCGCTCGGCACTTCGACTTCGATGGTAGGTTCGCGAATCGGCTCGGCACCAACAGTCAATTCGTCGGCATGAAACTCGACCGCCACTTCTGCGCTAGCTTCGTCTTCGTCAACGAAAGGCGGGGGTGCCACCACGGGCGGTGCGGCCGCTACCGGCGCAGCTGCGACCGGAGTGGCGGGCGCTAGTCCAGAAGCGATTCGAATGCGGTCCAGTAGATCGCGAGCCGATTGCACGCGCCGACCGCTATTGACGACATCTCGCATGCGATGCAATTCGTCGAGACTCGCCTGCAATAAATCGAATGCATTTTGATCCGCAGTCACGAGGCCCGTTTCGACGTTCTGCATCAGCGTTTCGAGTTCGTGACTCAAATCGCCCATCGCGCGAATGCCGGCCATACGCGCGCCGCCCTTCAATGTGTGCAGGGCGCGCTTGAGTTCGAATGCCATCGCATTGTTGGCGCGATCGCGCGTCCATCCAGACAGCGAAGCGTCAGCAACATCCAAGAGCTCGGCGGCTTCTTCAGTGAAGATAGCGGCCACATCCGGATCGAAATCTTCATCCATCGCTTCGTCGACCGGGTCTGCCGCCGCGACGGTTGCAGGCGCTGGTGCCGACACCGGTGCTACTGACGACGCGGGAGTCTGCGCAGCGAGTGCCGGTCGTTCGACTACGGCGCTGATCGATATGGTCGGAACCTCGATTCGCGATTCGAAATTCTTCTGGGTCGCCGCCGGCTTATGCTCCGCGACCACCGCAGACTCCGCTGGCGATGCCGCCTCAAAACTGCCGGTCCAGGCTGTCGCTTCGAGGGGTAATTCAGGCACATCGAGCGAAATATCATTGATCTGAATGCCCGTCTCCGCGCGCGGATCGTTCAGAACATCGTCTAGGTCGAGACTGGATTCGTAACTCAGACCCCCGGCAAAACCAGGCTGGATCGATGGAGCGGAAATCGTCGCTGCGCGGGTGGTTTCCGAATTGTGATCGGCCGATTTTGCGGCAGGCATCGCAGCCGTCTCACGAGCAGGCGCCTGCGGCACGATTTTCTGAGTGATCTCGTGAGGCTCGATCAAACCAGGCGCATCGAGTGCACTGATTCGCAACGCCTGCTGCATCGCCGTTGGGTCTATGGCGACTTCAACAGTTTCCCCTGAATGGCCTAGCACGCGGGACAGGCGCGTCGGCGACTCGATTCCAAGATCGTGATCGTCGCCCGAGGCATCGAAAGACAATTCGACGACATCGTCGTCGTTGGCTGCGGGCACAGTCGGCATAGGTTCCGGCTGTGAGCTGCGCAACTCCGGCAGCGGCATGATCGCACTGGCTTCGACAGCCTGCGCCAACATCGACAATTCGCTGTCGAGCGACTCTTCCAGCTTGGTGATGCGCTCGATGATGCTGCTGTGGGTGATGAAGTAGCCGGTCGATTCGTTGATGTGTTCGACAACTGTTTCGATCCCGCGCACCGCATCGCGTAAAACCTGCATCCCGGCCGCCGGCAGGCCGACACCATTGTCGTACAGCTTGCGAATGTAGTGATTCAGAGGCTCGGCTATTTTGATTCCTTGCAGCGCTCCGGCCGTCTTGGCTGTTCCGCTTAAGGTGTGGCACGCACGATGCAATTCTTCCGTCACCGGATAGGGCGCAGTCAACAGCGCACACGAAGCTACGTACTCACGAATCGCCGCCAAATGACCGGCGGTCTCTTTGCTGAAAATCTCGTGCAGCGCCGCGTCCATCGGCACGCTTTTCTGTTTCGCGGGTTCTTGTTTCGCAATGACGGGCGCGACAGTCGCCGCACGCGGCGCTGGCGCTGCGGCCGGCGCTTTCGGCGGCGGCGGAGGCGTTGGTCGCGGTGGCGGAGAATCGGTCTCGCTTTCCGACTTCATTCGCGCCTTCGCATCGCGCACGGTTGCAAGCGCTGTCGCTTCGGAGATCAAGGCCGTCACATCAACCGCTGGCTGGCGACCGCTCTCGAGCTGTTCCACCAGCTCCGGCACTGCGGCAACAGAACGCCGCATCAACGACATCATGTCGGGCGTACGGTCCAGCGTCTTGTTAATGACGCGGTTCAGCATGCTTTCGATGGCCCACGCGAATTCGCCGATCAGTTGCGCGCCGACCATGCGGCCGCTGCCCTTCAGAGTGTGGAAAGAGCGTCGGATGTTAGTGAGCGCCTCGGCGTCCTGCGGATTCTCATCCCAGAGCGGGAACAACCGATCCAACTTGGCGATTTCATCGCGCGCTTCTTCGATAAATAGTTCGACGAACTCGGGATCCGCTTTGTCGGGAGACGGCGCAAGCACCGGCGGCTTCGGCGCTGCCGGAATTTGCGTCCGCGCGGCTTCACGCGATTGCGCTGCCTGCTTCAATGCTTGCTGAGTCGGAATGACCTGCGTCGCTTGCTGTACGGTGCTGATCAACGCGGTGCGATCGCCGCGATCGAGCACGTGCGTCTCCGCGCTCACAGTGTGTTCGATTGCCATTGTGCTGGCGTGATCGCTCAATTCGCGCAACGAATGCAGATTAGTGCCGCCGGTGCTCAATTCCGACAGCGCCTGCAGACAGGCTTCGGCGTTGTCGAGCATGTACCAAGGATCGGCACGGCCGGCGTGCAGCGTTTCCATGTAGTACTCGACGGCGACGATTGCGTCGGCCAGTCGGTCCATGGCTTCTTGCGAAGTAGGAACGCCGTCCGCACGAACGTAGCGTGGCAACGCCCTGCCAATCGCTTCAGTGAGCTCGACCGCACGAGTTTTGCCCAGCATCAACATGCCGGACACGATACCGCGCACCAATGGCGGCACCTGTTCCAACACTTGGGCTTCCTTCGGCCTTTCCACCGACAACGCGATTGCTTCTTTCACTCGCGCCATGTTCACGATGCACTCGCGCAACACGGCTTCCGATACTTGCCTGAACTCGATGTCGTCGGCCGCCGGCGGCGTGCCATCGCCTTTCTCCGGCAGAATGAGGCCGACCAATTGCTCGTCGAGCCCGTCTTCGATATTGATCAGCGTGCTGGCAATGCGCATCAACAACGCTTCGGTCACGGGGCTCTGCTTCTCGATCACAGCCTGCAGTTCGCCGATCTCTTCCTGCACTTTGTCGCGCAGCCCACCCAAACCCAACACGCCAAGCGTGTCGCCGATCTTGCGCAGCATTTCCAGCTGCGGCGATAGCTCATTCGCCTTGGTGCCGCTCTTGCGGACGAAGATATCGAGCGCATCTTTTACACGCGCTAGATCTTCTTTGATCGCGGCCGCGACGGTCTTCATCAACTTGACGGAAGGCGCAGCGAGACTTTCCCGTGCCGCTTCGACTTGCGAATCGACCGGCAACAACTCGCCGAGCCGGAACGACGTGCGCACGGCAGCGACGCGCGGTCCGGACGAAGTCGATCGAGCCAGGTAGTAAAGGAGATTGTTCAGCAGCTCGACCGGCGGTCGCTCTGCATATTGCTGTTCACCCTGCTCGTAGAGGCGCCGCATCTCACGATCTGCCTGCCCAAGCAGGCGTTTGACCGATGCACTGCCTTCCAAGCCATTGTCGCGCAGCGCCTCGACAACCGCGCCAATGACCCACCACAATTGGAAAACGCTTTGCGTCGTCGCGACGTGCTCAAGTTTCTCCGCGGCCCGCGACAGAATGTCCAGATTCTGTTCGACGCGCTCGCCTTTGATCCAGCCAAGCAAACCCGATTGAAATCGTGTGCGTAACTTGCGCGCCCAGCTCGACACTGGCAGCGCATGCTCGCCCGGTGCAGGCGGTTGTGGGTTCGCTTGCTTTTCAGAAGTGAGGTTGAGCAACAGCAGCGTGCCTTCCGACAGCAACGCATGCCCTCGGACCGCGCGTAGATCGTTCAGCAGCGGCAGCAGGATCAGCGCCATGTCGCGCCCGCCGCTGAGCACTCGCTCCAGGTACGTGGGCAGCTGAACCATGGCGCGCATCAGCGCATCCAAGCCCTCGGCCAAATGGCGCTTCTCGGCAAAATTTCGGATCAGGTAGCGCGCCACCTGTTCCATTTCTTCGGCCAACAGAGCGGCGCCGTAGACTTCGGCCACGCGCAAAGCACCGTGCACCGCGTGCAGGCGTTCGCGACAATTATCCAGAAAACGCACCTCATCCTGCTGCTCGCCGAAATTCTCGAGAGCAATGCGCGCATCGTTCAACTCGGTGTTGAGTTCTCGCGCGACGATATGCAGGGTTTGCGCGGCTACTTCACTCATGCCGATTCCCCACGCAGAAGTCCCCCGCAACTGTTGTTAGCGCGTGCTGGCGTAATCATTGAAGTTCGACCTATGCGGTCATGCGGCCGACGGGTCGAGCCGCAGACTTGGAAGTCGCGGGACGCTGCTCGGCTGCGGCCGCCGGCTCTGGTGCTGGCGCCGCAGCGGTAGCTGCGGACTCGGGCAGGCGGAAGCCCGATACCGACTTCCGCAACGAAGTCGACAGTTGCGCCAGCTTGCCGATCGAATTGGTGGTGGCTGCGGAATTTTCCGCGGTTTGCGCGCTGATCTCGCGCAGCACCTGCATGTTGCGTGCAATGTCTTGGGCGCTGCCAGTCTGATGACGCGCGCTGGCGGAAATGTTTTGCACCAAACTCGCGATCTGATTGGAAACCTGCTCGATCTCTTCGAGCGCCGCGCCGGCATTCTCGGCAAGTAAGGCGCCGCCCACGACGTCCGTCGTGCTGCGCTCCATCGACACAACTGCTTCATTGGTGTCCGCCTGAATCGTGCGCACCAACACTTCGATTTGTTTGGTTGCAGTCGCCGCTCGTTCCGCCAAGCGCTGCACTTCGTCGGCGACGACCGCAAAGCCGCGACCCGCTTCACCGGCCATGGAGGCCTGAATGGATGCGTTGAGGGCGAGGATGTTCGTTTGCTCGGCGATATCGTTGATGAGTTCGACGATGTTGCCGATCTCCTGCGAGCTCTCGCCCAGGCGTTTGATGCGCTTGGACGTTTCTTGAATGGTTTCGCGAATCGCATTCATGCCGTCGATCGTACGCCGCACAGCTTCGCCGCCCTTGTGCGAGATGTCCACCGCGTGTCGCGCGACATCGGAGGAGCGTTCTGCGTTACCCGACACTTCTTCCACCGAATTCGCCATCGCGCCGGCAGACTCCGAAGCCGCCGCCACTTGCTTCGACTGGGTCACCGATGCCTTGGCCAAATGCCCTGCGGCGGCCAGCGTTTGCTTAGCACCCGAGTCCAGCGTGATGGCCGTGCGATTGATCGTGGTCACCAGTTCGCGTAGCGCTTCGATCGCGTAGTTGATGGAATCTGCGATTGCACCGGTGATGTCTTCGGTGACAGTTGCCTGCACGGTTAGATCGCCGTCCGCCAAGTTGGATAGTTCGTCCAGCAGCCGCAAAATAGCCTGCTGATTGCGTTCGTTCTGCTCGGCCTGCTTGCGCATTTCGCGACTGATGTGATGTGCGGCGCTGTTGACTTGCAAGAGTCCGATCAAGACAAACAACACGATACCCAGGACTGCAAGCGGAATGATCGGCAACGATGTCGTGACGGATTCGCCGCCGGCCCGAGCCAGCGTCGGCAACAATGCTTTGTGCGCCGCCAGGACCTCGAGGCTGGCTTGATGTGCGACACCGACCTTCTCAGCCGATGCCGCGGTGGCACGGACTTCGTCCGCAAGCTTGCGATACGTAGCCGTCAAGGCTTTTAGCTTTTGCTCGTTATCGCTCCCCGTCACGCGAGCCAGTCCCAGTCCGGCATCTTCGCCACCTAATTCACCAAAGACCTGACCCATGTAGTCCGAGCTTTCCGCGGCGCGGCGTGCGGTCGTCTGTACGTCGCCGATTCCGTCGGCCACCGCATTCAGGTCGCGGATCAACCGTTGTCCCGTCTGTTCGAAGCGCTCGAGTTGTTTCGACATGCTTTCGACGCGCGAGGCGCCGAAGCTGCTCACCAGATTGCCGAGTCCTTGCAACATCTGCGGCACGGCCGTGGCAGCACTGCGAGCCGTTTCATGCGCGGCCAACGTCGGCTCGCGATTGTCGAGCACTTGCTTCGAGGCACCGAGCATTTTTTGCATCGATGCGCCATCTTCTATCCCAGCGCTGTCACGCCCGGCCAATTCAGCCAGCTGTCCGCGCTCGCTAGCAAGCGCGTCGAAAGCCGCGGCGTCGCCGCCGACAGCTGCGGCGGCGTTCAAGGCAATATTTTGCGTAAGCGAAGGAATTTCCCCGCCCAGGGAGCTGCCGCCCGGGGCTGTGCGAAAGACAAGCAGATAGAGCACCGCTACCGCAACGCCGGCTATCGCTGTCCAAATCAGCGGCGACAGCAACGCAATGCTGGGAGTTTTCTCAGCCATTGCAGCCACTCATCCAATTAATGTGCATGATTTCACTCATAGCCGTGGCCGCCTAAGACGCGGCAGCCTCCAAAAATTCATTGCTTTCGAGCAAGGTGCGCAGTGTGAACACCGGCCACACTTCGCCTCCGCGCTTGAAAGCACCTGCCAAGTAGCGCTCGCAACGCAACAACGTCGGCGGAACATCGCCGCTGAACTCGCTGTCGGTGAAGCGACGGAATCCCAGCACTTCATCCACCATCAGACCCGCCGGCACTTCGCGGTGATTGGCGACCAGCACGCGCGACGCGCGCCCGGATGACGTGGTGCCACCGCCTAGGAAGGAACGCAGATCCACCACAGGTAAAAGCTGTCCGTGAACGTTTGCCAGCCCTCGAATCCAAGTTTTCGCACCGGGCACTCGCGCCAGAAGCGAAGGAAATCCCAATACCTCGCGCGTTTCCTCGCGAGCGAGCAGAAAACTCTCAGTGCCGAGACGGATCGCAATGCCGACCCATTCGCGTCCTTCCTTCGATTCACCGCCCTGACCGGACAATGCCGCGCGCGTCAGTCGCTCGATCTCTCGCAGGAGCTCGAACGGCCGCTCGCGAAGCGACCGCAGATTGCGTACCGGTTGTTGCTCGGTCATGACTTCGATCGCTCGATTTCTTAGGCCAGCGCGGCCTGCGCCTTCTCAACCAGTTCCGCCAGCGATACCGGCTTCACCAAGTAGTCCACGGCGCCTTGGCGCATGCCCCAGATGCGATCCGTTTCCTGATCCTTCGACGTCACCATGATCACGGGGATCGAGCGCGTCTCCGGATCGGCGGTCAACTTTCGCGTCGCTTGGAAGCCGTTGATGCCAGGCATCACGACGTCCATGAAAATAAGGTCCGGCTTCATGGCCTTCGCTTTGGCGATCGCCTCCGCGCCGTCGGCTGCGGATTCGATTTGGTAACCGTGCTTCTCGAGCGCACTCTTCATCACGTGCACTTCGGTGGGTGAGTCGTCGACGATAAGGATGAGGGCCATGGGGCCTCCATTGGTCTTTACATACTGGTGATCATTGCCCGCAACTACACGAAGCTGCGGCGCTTGCTTTCTTGCGCTATTCATCCAAGTTACTCACATGCGCTTCGATGGCGTTCAAGAGCTCTTCCTTGGTGAAGGGCTTGGTCAGATAGTGTTCGGAGCCGACGATACGACCGCGTGCGCGATCGAACAGACCGTCTTTGCTGGACAGCATGATCACCGGAATAGATTTGAACACCTTGTTGTGCTTGATCAGCGAACATGTTTGGTAACCGTCGAGCCGCGGCATCATGATGTCGACAAAGACGACGTCGGGCTGATGATCGGCGATCTTCGAGAGGGCGTCGAAGCCGTCGACGGCCGTGAAGACCTCGCAACCTTCTTTAGCAAGCAGCGTTTCGGCCGTGCGCCGAATCGTCTTACTGTCGTCGATGACCAAAACTTTGAGCCCGGCTAACCTGGGCTTCTCGCTGGCGACGGCATTCTCCATGGGCAACCTCTGGCTAAACTGACTCAAATGTTGGAACGCGGTTGCCCGCATTGGACAACCCGGCGGACTGTTGCGACCGCGCAAAGGTTCGAACCGAGAGCACGATGACTTCGGCGCAACCGATGTCGCAGCGGGCGCCTGCAGCGCGTACCACGGCAAATTCAATAACCCGTTCAGTAGCTTGGGGTTTTAACATATTGATAATCAGCGTGCCATTGGCTGCGTTCGTATAGTATGAAGCGCGTCACAGGGTGGCCGTGCTGCGTGTCGCAACCGTGCACTGTGTCCCTTTTCGCGCTTAATTTTCCGGAGTTCGCTCATGCCCCAAAGTCAGAAGGCCCGGGTCCGCGTAGCCGTGGTCATGGACCCCATCGACAGCATCAAACCGGCCAAGGATTCGACCCTCGCGATGATGCTGGCGGCGCAAAAACGCGGCTGGGAGCTCTTGTATCTGGAACAACGCGACATGTGGTTGACCGATGGTGCGCCATGGGCCCGAGTGCGGCCGATTCAGGTGCGAGACGACCTCAATAACTGGGCAACGCTTGGCGCCATCAGCATCGAGAAGCTGGGTGATATGGACGCGATCCTGATGCGCAAGGATCCGCCGTTCGACATGGAGTACATCTACACCACTTATATCCTGGATCGCGCGCAAGATGCGGGTGCGCTGGTGGTGAATCGGCCGCAAGGGCTGCGCGATATGAACGAGAAAGTGTTCACCGCCTGGTTTCCGCAATGTTGCGCGCCAACGTTGATTACGAGCGACATGGGCGACATGCATGCGTTCTTGCACCAACACAAACACATTGTCTGCAAGCCGCTGTACGGCATGGGCGGTAAATCGATTTTCGTCATCGCCGAAGGCGACAAGAACGCCAACGTCATTTTCGAAAACATGACCGAATACGGCACACACTTCGCGATCGTGCAAAAGTACCTGCCGGACATCGTTACAACCGGCGATTCACGCGTGCTCGTAATCGATGGGGAACCCGTTCCGTATGCGTTGGCTCGCATTCCTTCGCCAACGGACAATCGCGGCAATCTGGCCGCGGGCGCCAAAGGCGTCGGTCGACCGCTCACCGACCGCGATCGCTGGTTGGTGAACGAAATTGGCCCGACGTTGCGCGAACGCGGCATGCTGTTTGTCGGTCTTGATGTCATTGGCGGATTCGTGACCGAAATCAATGTCACAAGCCCCACAGGCATCCGCGAACTGGACAAGCAATTCCACATCGACATCGGCACGATGCTGATGGATGCCATCGCAAAGCGGCTCGCTAAGCGAGACGCCTAGCCGGTGATGCGGCACTCGCAGGTGCTTGGTGCAGCGCTGGCACTCGTAGCGCTGGCAACTGTCGGAGCCTGCGACTCTCATGGTTTGCGTGTCCACAACGAGTTTCTCGCGATGGGCACCACCGTCTCGATTGACGTCGGCGGCGATGCGCCGGCCGATGCGCAACCAGCCGCCGATGCTGCCCAGGAAGAACTGAAGCGAATCGGTCGCGAATGGTACCCGTGGGGTGATGCAGGCGAATTGGTGCAGCTGAACCAGGCACTCGCCTCAGGCGCACGCGCCGATGTCTCCCCGGAACTCGTCGAACTGTTACAGCGGGCGGCTCTTTACAGCAAAAAGAGCGAAGGCACATTCGACCCGGCGGTGGGTGGCTTGGTGCGGCTTTGGGGATTCGACTCAGCTGATCGCGGGACGAAGCCGGCGCCCACTCGCAAGCAACTCGATGCATGGCGGCGCGATCGTCCAACCCTGAACGACCTTGTAATCGAAGGGCTGAGCGTATCGAGTGCAAGACGCGATCTGGTGCTCGACCTCGGCGCCATCGGCAAGGGATTTGCGGTCGATCGCGCAATTGTCCTGCTGCAGTCGCGAGGTATTCGACATGCGCTGGTCAATGCGGGCGGAAATATAAGGGCGCTCAGCGATGGCCACGCAAAGCCGTGGCGCATAGCGATTCGCGATCCGCGCGCAGTGCGAGCGCTTGCGTGGCTTGACCTGCGCGGTGACGAAGCCGTTTCCACTTCGGGCGACTACGAACGCGTTGCATTCATCGGCGGCAGGCGCGTACACCACCTGTTGGATCCGCGGACCGGCAACCCCGCCGAACACACGGTTGCAGTCACTGTCCTGGCCGCCAATGCAACCTTGGCCGATGCCGCATCGACAGCAATCTTTGTCGCCGGGCCAACCCGCTGGCCAGCGATAGCCAAAGCGATGGAGGTCGATCAGGTGCTGCGCATCGACGCGGACGGTACTGCGCAGGTCACGCCAAAACTCAGAGAACGCCTGCAATTCAAAAGCGGTGAAACAGCGCAAACTCGCTGGCAAACGACCGCTCTATAATCTGTACGTGCGCCCCACTGCCACCCTTCAAGATCTCGCCGAGCTCCCTGGATCATCGACTGGTCCGCTGGCGCCTGCTCGCGATCGCCTGACGACGACCTTGTTCCTGGCGGCGCTATTTCACGGCATCGTGATCTTGGGCGTGACCTTCGGCTTGCCGGATAGTAATGACGGCGGCATTCCAACAATGGAAGTGTTGCTGCTCTCCGATCCGGGCGCGAATGACGAACTCAACCCGGAGGCTGCGTACCTGGCGCAGCGCAATCAGCGAGGCAGCGGCACCACCCAGGCCGAAGTGCGGCCAGGCAGTCCCGCGACGTCGTTATTGCCCGCCAATCTGGCCGGTTTGCCCAACGGCAATGGCATCGAATGGCAACAAGCACTCCTTGGAGCGCCTGCCATCGACTTGGTGGCGAGCCGCTCCAATCGCAGCGATCCTTCGGTGCGGCACGGAACGGGAACGCCATCGCGCGCAGCTGAAACGCCCCTTGCCTTGTTGTACATGCCGCCGAGCCCCGTGATCGCTACCAGCATCGACAAGAGCTTGGTTCTGCGCGGCAAAATCGTGCACGAGGTGGAAGTTGCCCCCAATACGCGCGAATCGCGCATCGCCCCTTATCTCGATGCGTGGAAGCGCAAAGTCGAGCGATTGGGCACAGTCAAGTTTCCGATGGCCGCTCGAGACCTGCTGCGGCAAGGCGCCGCGCAACGCAACCCTGTGCTCGAAGTGGTCATCCGATCGGACGGCAGCATCGATCAAATCGTGGTGCGGCGTAGTAGCGGTCTCAAGGAGCTTGATCAAGCGGCCCTCGGCATCCTGAAACTGGCATCTCCATTCGATGCATTTTCACCGGAGCTCAAGGAAGATTTCGATCAACTGCGCTTCGCCTACGAATGGCAGTTCATCGGAGATCGGCTGCGGGGCACGGTCACGGCGGCACCTTAGAAGAGGGCAAGCTGGCTTGCTCGCCAAACAAGGAATGTTCGATTCAGGAGCTTTCTCTTACCGACCCGCCAGCTGGCCAGCATGCCAGCCGCCTGCGCCAATGAAACTGGCGCATAGCCATTTCTCCCACCATACTGCTCCCATGTCCGGAGCGCACTTCCTCGCCAATCAATTTCTCATCGCCATGCCCAGCTTGGCGGATCCGAATTTCTCCCGCACTGTCACTTACCTGTTCGAGCACAACGCGGAAGGTGCACGTGGCATCGTCATCAATCGTCCGACCAAGATGCAGTTGCTTGAAGTTTTTCAACAGCTGCAGCTGCCGTGCACGAATGAGCCCATCGAGCGCCAACTAGTCTTGCATGGCGGCCCGGTTCACATTGAGCAAGGGTTCGTCATTCATCGGCACGCCGGCCAATGGGACTACAGCGTCAACGTGTCCGAGACCGTACAGATTACGACGTCGCGCGACATCTTGGCCGCGATGGCGCGAGGCGATGGCCCCCCTTCGGCGATCGTTGCGCTCGGCTACGCAGGCTGGGGCGCGGGACAACTTGAAGCGGAATTGGCAACGAATGCCTGGTTGACGGTCGTCGCAGATGACAGCGTTCTGTTCGATCTGCCCTACGAGCAGCGCTGGCATGCAGCGGCGGGGTTACTAGGCGTGAATGTCGCGTTACTGGGACCTGAAGCCGGTCACGCATAGCGCGTCATGTCCGCGCCGCAATTGATCTTAGGCTTCGACTACGGCACCCGCCGAATTGGCGTCGCTTGCGGAAACACATTAACCGGCAGCGCTCGGCCGCTTAAAACCCTGTCCCGAGGCGTCGCGCTGCCCTGGGCGGACATCGCTGCGGTCGTGCGCGAGTTTGCGCCATCGCAGTTCGTGGTCGGGCTCCCCTATAATATGGACGGTACCGAAACCACCTTGACTGCCCAGGTAAGGGCGTTCGCCGACGAACTTCAGTTGCGCTTCAAGCAGCCCGTTGCCCTGGTCGATGAGCGATTAAGTTCGCGCGCCGCCGAAGCGGAACTGCGCGAAGCTCGCGCGGACGGCCGGCAGAGCCGACGAGCGACTCATGCGGATGTCGACATGACGGCAGCCAAGGTGCTCGTCGAGCAATGGTTGCGCGCGCAGGCAACCGCAAAAGATTGAACTCACGCACTCTTGATCGTTGGACACACCCTTGACCGCCACAGATTTGACAGCGCCCGCCAAACGCTCCGACAACGCCGTTCAGCGCGGCAACGACGGCAGGTTGCGACATCTCATCACGCTCGAAGGACTCACTAGCGCGGAGATGACAGCGCTCCTGGATCTCGCGCAATCGTATGTACGAGCGCCGGGCTCATTGCCCGCACGAGATCAAAGCCTGGCCGGTCATACTGTCGCCAACCTATTTTTCGAGCCAAGTACTCGGACTCGCGTGTCGTTCGAACTTGCGGCGCGCCGGCTGGGCGCCGATGTAGTCAATTTGGATATGCAGTCATCGTCGCGCGCCAAAGGCGAAACGGTGCTCGATACGATCTACACCCTGCAGGCCATGCACGCGGACATCTTGGTGATGCGTGACGCCGAACCCGGGCTACCGGCTTTCGTTGCACAGCATGTCGCGCCGCACGTCAGTATCTTGAACGCGGGCGAAGCTCATCTGTCGCATCCGACACAAGGACTGCTCGATGCACTCACTGTCCGGCAGCGCAAAACGTCGTTCGCAGATCTCAAAGTTTTAA
>WUUC01099762.1_pt1 | contig 20748 bp, 32 predicted proteins | sample 6278441 | NCBI WGS metagenome assembly WUUC01 (sample SAMN13675441, study PRJNA597444) | soil metagenome | isolation source: soil | place: USA: Washington | collected 2017-10
GACCGCGGACAGCGAGATCGTCGCCGCGCTGCCGTTGACGTCGTAGTTGGAGGGCGCCCCGCCTACCGTTTCCCACGTCTGCCCGGTGTCGGCGACACCGAGGTTGTCGACCAGCACCCGGCCGAAAGCGTCGGAGGCGGTGGCGGTGCAGTACAGGTCGGCGATGGTGACCGGCACCGCGGCCGAGACGGGCTGCGGGTAAATCTGCCTAAGGCGCCGGAGGACCGCCCGCCTGCGGAAGATCGCATTGCGGGCCATAGGTCACGCCCTTTTTCCTCAGGCGATTTCGTGGAAGGTGATGCTGAAGGAGTAGTTGCCGGCCGGCGCGGCGACGTTGCTTTTCATACCGAAACCGTTTCCCGTGCCGGCCGGGACGATGATGTATTCCTCCGGCGTCGGTGCCCAGTCGAAGGAAAAGCCGGTGGTGGACCCCCAGCCCTCCTCGATAAAGTCGCCGTCGGTGCCCTCGGCCGACGCGGTGTGCCCGGCGGTGGCCGTGCTGTCGGCCGCGGCCTCGCCGTCCATGTTCAGGAAAGTCGACGCCGCGATCGAGGTGACGGTGGGCGCCGCCGTCTTACGGACCAGCCGCAGCCGGGCGTTGGCGGCGGTGGGGATGGCGGCCTGCGCCAGGTTGATTTTCGCCCGGACGATGCACAGTGTCTTGGTCGCCGGAGCCTGGATGTTGAGGTTCGTCACGGCGCCGGGGTTGGTGATGACGGCGGAGACCGTGTAGCAACGCGAGGAGATCAGGACGGCCATCTACGTCGCCTCCACCTGGGACCAGGAGTGCGGCCGGTGCCGTGGATTGTCGAAGTTCTCGTGACCCTCGGGCAGGCCACACACCCACAGGCCCGCCGCGATGTCCGGCAGCAGCGCCTTGTCCTCCGCTGTCGCCTCGTACGGGCAGCGCGGATGGTCCTGCCCGTCGTAGTAGGCCATCTCGGTGAACCGTGCCGTCTGGTCTTTCAGCTTCGCCCGCGCACTGCGTTTCGGCATCGCCAGTCACCTCTTGGATTGGGGCCGCCGATAGCGGACTTTGCGGGCGTGCATCGGCGCGACGAACATTTGGAAGGTGGCGCCGTTCGCGCTACTGAGCGAGCACACCGCGGAACGCACCAATGCCACTGCGTTGGCCGGGGCGGTGTTGGAGCGGTAGCCGCCCATGCTCGCCGCGCCGGTGCCCGTGGAGGTGGTGTCGCAGATCTCCGTCATCGTCGGGTTGGTGTTCGTGGTACTCCACGTGCCGGCCACCTGAGCCCCGAACACCGCGATCTGCAGCGAGTCCGAGTCCGTCGGCGTGGAAAGGGGACAGGAGAACGTCGTCGACGCCGTCCCCTGCGCCAGGCCCACGTTTCCGTAGCAGGGGGTGGCCACCCGGTACGTGCCGGCGGTGATGGCCATCACGAACCCGGCCCACCGGGTTGCCGACCCGCTCGTCCAGGTGAACACGTCCGAGCCGACGGCGACCTTCTGGACGATGTCGAGGTTGTAGGTGACACCGTCGGGGACGTTGCCGATCAGCGAAGACCCGGACGGGCGGACGGTGGGGACCAGGCCCGAGCCGTTGCCGGCGAACCCGATGAGCAGGTCACCGGCGCGCAAACCCACCGGCATCGGCGGGGAGAACGTCGTCGCGGTCGACGCGGCGGTGTTGCCGCCCGCGCCGACCGCCCGCACCGACGGGGGCATCAGACGGCCAGCCGTCCACCGGAGATGAACGTAACCTCCGCCGTGGTCTCCGCGCCGACGATGTAGTCGTCGGTGGTGCCGGCGGCGGCGTCGCGGTGCACCGGCACCGTGTTGATGACGTAGTCGGCGTAGGCGTCCCCGTCGGCCGGTGCGACCAGCCGCAGCGCGATGATGTTGCCGTGGTCGGGGTCGAGGATGCTGTACACGAAGGCGCCTTCGGACTCGACGACCTGCTGCACGTACGCCTCGCGCATCGCCACCTCGGCGAGGATGGCGTGCACCCCGACGGCGACCGCGGCGTTGCCGAACCCGACCCGGGCGGCGAGCGCGTCCAGCTTGGCCTGCGTCCACGCGTACGCGACGTTGGAGGCGACCGTGCGGTGCATCCGGCACACCCACCCAGGCAAGGTGGTCGAGTTGTTGAAATTGACGTCCGCAGCGGTCAATAGCAACGTCTCGACGGCGTCATCCCAGGCCCGGAAACCCAGCGTCGCCGCGCTCGTGGACGCAGCCCAGCCGGGGAAATACCAGCGCACCCCGCGCAGGCATTCCAGGTTGGTGGCCGCCGCCCGGGTCTCCATCGGCACCTCGACGTAGACAGCCGCCCCGGAGGTGTCCTGGGCGAAGCCGTCCGCCGATGCGCCGATGGTCGGCGGGATCTCGTCGACGGCGTCGCGTGCCGTGGTCGCGTTGAACGTCGAGTTGAGGGTGCCGTTGTTGGTGAAGGTCGAAAAGCTCGTCGCGGACGTGGTCGTCACCGTGCCGGCCGGATCCACCTTGAGCGGGTGGACGCGGATCGGACCGAGCGGGAAGTGTCCGGGGTGCTTGGAGCCGCAGATGTCGTCGAAACGCATCGTCGCGGTGGACGCCGACTGCCAGCCCATCCGTGACTGGGTGATCGCCGATACGTGCGAGGCGGTCGACGACGCCCGTGACGCCATCGTCTGCTCGACGCCGTCGACATACCAGTAGCCCCGCCACAGGGTGGCCCGGTCGGCGTTGGCCATGTCGACCAGCAGATCGACGTCGTACCAGGTGTCGGCGGCGACGGTGTCGGTGGACAGGACTTCCGTCCCGGCGCCACCCTCGGCGGCGCAGGAGACGACCAGGCCGAACTGCTGGGTGGCCGTGCGATACCACAGCCGGATCCCGTCACCGGCCGACTCGGTCCCGGTGTCCAGCGAGTACACGACGACGTCGCTGGCCGGCAGGGTCTCCAGCAGGACGGAGAACCGCACCGTGTAGAACTGGCGGTCGACCAGTCCGGTGGGCACGGTGTACACACCCAGCGCGCCGGCGGAAGTCCAGCCGGCGTTGGCGGCGGCACCGGTCCCGGTCAGTCGCAGCGACGCCAGGCCGGTTTTCGGGTTGGTGGTGTGGTAGGTGATGGTGCCGTTGGCGAAGTCCAGCGGTGGGCAGCCGGCGTTGCCGGTGGTGTGCCCGGCGGTCGTCTGGATTTCCGCGCCGAAGATGACATCCAGGTTGGCCTGGCGGTGCGCGCCGGCGGCGGCGTAGATCTGCACGTTGGAGGCGGCGTTGACCGTGACCGAGCTGGTGCCCGTTGATTCGTAGGTAGCGATGTCGTCGACGACCCGGAAGCTGACCGCCGCCGACGTGGCGGTGGACCCGTCGACCCGGGAGTTGGTCACGTACTGTTCGAACCCGCCGGTCTGAGCGGACCACACGGGCACGGTGTTGTTGGTGACGTTGTGGCCGCCGTGGATGACCACCGCCAGCGATTCGAAGCTGGTGGTCAGCGCCGTCGTCCCGCTGGTCTGGCTGGTGACCCCGGTGCCGGACTGGTGGGTGGTGCCCACGTCTTTGGCCGCCAAGGGGTGGATGCCCTGGATTTCGAACATGAACCAGATCGTCGGCTGGGCCGACGCGGGGCCGGTGAAATTCCAGGACGTCTCGCCCGCGGTGACTTGGGACTTGCGGAACGTGTAGGCACGCATCGTGGATGCGGCGGCGCCCGAGTCGCGGGTGAAACCTGCGCTGATCCAGTTGGTGGTGCCGTAGGAGAACGTGCAGATGATGATCGTGTTGCCGGCGGTGGTCCCGCCGGCGTCGGGGTGGGTGGCTGTGAACGTGGTCGCGTTGACGGTCCCGGTCGCCGACCAGATGATGTCGTCGGTGCTGATGGACATGCCGGGCCGCCCCTCTTAGGGAATGGCAATGTGCAGGAAGCCGAGCGTGGCGTGCAGCGTGATGCCGAAGGCGGCGCCGCCGCCGGTCCGATCGGAGATGAAGTCGACGAAGCCGATCAGCGGGCTGGTGCCGGCGACGCCGGTCTGCCGGTCGCTCAACACCGCGTAGCGCGCCGGCCCGAAGGTGGCGCCGGCCCAGGAGGGGTCGGCCAGGTCGAACACGACGATGCCGCTACCGACCAGCTCCCAGGTGACCGTGCCGTCGGTGGTGGACCCGCCGAGCACGGTCCCGTAGGTGGGCGGGGACCCGCCGGTGGTGCCGGCGACCACGCACCGGTACAGGAACGTGTTCGCCGACGCCGGCCGGACCATGTCGTCGACGGCGTACGCGGTGGAGTTGGCCCGCGACGTGCCCCACGAGTCCGCCGCCGTGTAGGTGACGGTGATCGTGCCGGCGGCCAGCCCACCCGAGGTGTACCCGCCGGCGGTGCCCAGCTCGTTGCTCAGGCTGGACACGTAGGCGTGGGTGTCGCGGTTCGGCGCGTACGTCGAAGTGTGCAACGTCCAGACCAACGCGTCGCTATCGACGTCGATCTCTTTGTTGAGTGCCTTGGCCAACGCCTGGCGGTACCAGCTGCCCACCGTGCCTCCCGTTCGACGGCCGGCCGGTCGGGCAAGACGTTAAGGCGTCCAGTCCACAGTGAACACACCGGTCGCGGCGAACTGGATGCCGAACGTGCCGTTGACGGTGCTGAACGCCGTGATGAAGTCGATCAGCAGGATGAGCGGGTCGGCGGTCGGTGCGGCGATCGCGTCGGCGTACAGCCGGACCGCCATGGCGTTGGTGATGGTCGTTGACGCGACGCTGACGTCGGTCATGTCGTACATCATCGTTCCGGCCGGGCTAATCGTCAGCGTCGGCGCCGTCGACGTGCCACCGGCCGCGGCCGCCGACAGCAGCACCCCCGGCGTGGCCCAGCCGGTCCCGGCCACCTCGTTGGTGGAGTTCCACGTCACGTCGGTGTCGAAGTTGGGCGTGTGGGTGTCGCTGATCAGGCTCAGGCGGTGGGTGACCACCGACAGGTCGATGTTGAGGTTGCTCGCATCGAACGAGTCGATCATGTTCTGGGTGTAGAGGCCGCTCGCGGTGATCGCCATGGCTCACTCACCGGCCCGTCGGGCGCGGATGCCGACTACGTTGATGCCGCTGCCGCGGTGTACCCGGTGTGCCTGCCGCGCGGCGACCAGGGCCGCCTTGGCCGCCTCGTACTCCGCACGGGTGCCGTCGCCGGGATGCCGCAGGAACCCCTGCTGTGCGGCGATGTAGGTCTTGGACGCGTCGGCGATGGCCTGGGACAGGAAGTCCTCGATGCGCAGCCGGTCGTCCTCGGGCCCGTCCGGGCCGGCGGGCGGGTTCTCCGCTATCAGCGCCGATACGGCGGCGTGCTTGTACGGGAAGTGCTCGTCGCGGTCGGCGAGCCGGCCTTCACGTAGCAGCCGCTGCGATTCGGCGTGCGCGGCGGCGTAAGAGGCCGCTTTAGTCATTGGTGATCTCCAATTTACGATCGGACCGGCTGTACACGGCGCGGATGGTCTGGGGCCGCACGACGACGTCCTGGCGATCGCCTACGGCGTGTTCGGTCACGGTGTTGCCGAGTTCGTCGGTGGTGGCCTTGATGCGCACCCCGTCGGGGCGGCGGCCTTCCCGCACGGTCGAACCGGTCCGGCGCGAGATCACGCCCAGGCTCAGCAGCTTGTCGCGGAACGGGTTGCTCACCTGCGCCCCCTCTGTTCGATGTGGACGGTCCGGGGGGTGGTGGGTGCCCACGCTCGCGCGCCCGCCCATGTCGGGCGGGCGCGCGAGCGGTGGGGCTAGCGGCGCCGCCGCCGCGAAGACGACGCCTCGGCGTCCTCGGCGACCGGCTCGGCAGCGGCGACGACGGCTGAGCCGCCACCTTGGTCGCCGCCGGGCAGACCCGACTTGGCGCCGATGTCGCGCCCGGATCCGGTTTCGGTGACGGTGCCGCCGCCGACGTCACGCCACGACGGCCGGTTGCCGACCTCCGCGGCGGCCTCGGTGTCCCACGCCTTGGGGTTGGTGATCTTCTCGGCCACCTCCGGCGGCGGCGACGTGTTGGCCAGCCATACCTGGCCTTCGACGTGCACGGTGCGGGCCAGCACCCGCTGCTGCTGTTCTGCCATGTCGGCCGCCTCCCCTTACAGGACGTCGGCGACCATGAGCCGCCGCGGATCGGTGATGATCGGCATGCCGACGGCACTGACCTTGGTCCAGACCCGCAGCGGATCGCCTTCCTTGATGACCACTCCCGCCAACCCGGGCAACTCTTCGAACGCGAGCGCCGGGTTGGACCCGCCGGCCAGTTCGAGGGCTTCGGCGGTCACGCCCCAGGCCGTCATGCCCAACGAGTTCGGGTCCTGCGGCAGGAACACCACCCGGTCGTTGGGGATCGGTCGGGTCGAGGAGCCGTCGACGTCGATCTGCGCGTTGTACTCCACGATCTGCGGCAGGTCGTGGGCGTCCATGACGGTGTTGAGCTGCTGGCGGGTCACGATCGTGGGCGTGCCGCCCAATGTGGACACCAGCCCCCGGACCTTCGCGTTCTGCAGCAGGTGACCCACGACGGTGCGGGTCATCACCGCGTACGCCGGCGGCTCGCCGGCGTCGTCGGTGTAGGTGTCCGCCCAGGTCCGCATCTCGGTCAGCGGGTCGGAGTCGGCGTGGTTGGACCAGATCGCGCCGGGCGGCGTGACCAGGTGGCCGGCGGCGACGCCGAAGTCGGCCTCGATCGTCAACCCATTCTCAGCCGTCAATGTGAACTTGCCGTCGGTGAGGACATCGCCGCGGGCCAGCTCCATGCGGGCGAACGTCGCCCTTGTGTTGATTTCGGCTTCGGCGTAGATCGCCTCGATCATGCGGTTGCGGTTGTCGCCGCCGGAACGCACGCGCTCCAGCATCAGCCGCTCGTGCTCGCCGATAACGGTCTTTTGCCCCAAAGGCGGCAAACTGACGCGACGCCGCTCGAAGACGTCACGCTGGCCGATGGGCGTTTCGGCATCATATGCCCGGAATTTCGCTGCCCGGTTGGTGCGGGTCAGCTGGTCCCACGCGGCCTCGATGTCACCGAGCTGGCGATCCGGCAAGAACCGGTTCAAGAACCAGTTCGCCGGAGTGGGGACCTCACGGATATACCCGGTCAGCACCGCCGGGTCGAGGTAGTCGTAATTAATCACTTACTGTTCACCCCTTACCGGAAGATGAAGTGGCCGGCAAGGTCGCTGCGCGCGGCCGAGTCCAGTCCGTGGTTGACGGGCAACTTGGCCGCGACGATGATGCCCAGCTCCAGCAGCGGAGCCCCGACGTCTGCGCCGGCGTCGACCATCGGCGTGGTGTTGAACAGGAACCCGGCGGCCGTCTCCAGCCCGCCCGTTCCCGCCGAGCCACCGGCGGTGGTGCCGGTGACCGTCACGTTCGGCGTCGTGCCGCCGGTCAGTGAGGTGGCGTCGGTGGTGATCGCGGCCACGTTGGTGCCGGCCAGACCACCGAGGAACGTCACCGTCCACGGCCCGCCGGCACCGCCGGTGACCGTCACCTCGCCGGCGCCGATGCTGGGCAGCGCGAGAAGCGCGGCCTGCACCGTGGCGGCCGCCGCGTTGTAGGCGATCGCGGCCGTCGTCGCGCCGTCGAAGCTGAGCGTGAACGTGCCGCCGGTCGGCGCCCCGGTGACCGTCAGGGTCTGCACCTCGTTGGTGCGCCCCGCGTACGGGCCGTAGAGCCCACTCGCGGTGATGCGCCCGAGCACGGTGCCGGACTTGACGTAACCGTCCGGGAAGTGTGTCGCCGCCGTGAAGGCGCTGGTGTCGAGTGTGATCGTGCGGGTTGCGGTGGTGCCGTGGGCGCTTCCCAGCCACGACCTGTCCTCGACCCCGTAATCGGTCGTACGGACAGAGATGTCCATTGATGCCTCTCTTTCGGGATGGTGTTATGCGCCCGGCGCCACACGCGGCTTATGCCTGCGGTTGGGGCTGCCTGGGACCGAACCGCGCACGCGCGGCCGCCCGCCCGGCCTCCAGGCCGGTCGGTGGGGCGGTGGCGGGTCGGCCCTGCCCGTAGTCGGGGACCTGCCGCACGGCCGGCGTGGCGCCGGCGGGCGGGGTCGCCGTGCCCGGGGCGCCCGTGTCGGGCTGCTGCGGGGCCGGCGGCGGGGCGATGGAGTGGACGAAGTCGTAGACCTTGCCGGTGTCTACTTCGCCCGAGCTGTTCACGAACGCGTTGCGGTCCAGGTGCTGCAGCAGCGTGGTGACCCGCTCGTCCTCGAGCCGGCCGGTCGCCGCTGCCCGCACGTACGCCTCGACGAGGCGCCCGCCCGCTTCGGTGAGCGCTTCGGCGCGGCCCTGCCGGCGCGCCTCCGCGACTGCCCGTTCCTGGTCGGTGCGTGACGCCTCGACCAGCCTGGTGTACTCATCCGCCGTCTGGCGCAACTGGTCGTAGTCGCTCATCGCCCGGACCCGTTCCTCGTGCTTGCGGGCCTGGTGCTGCCAGTAGGCGGTCTGCTGCGCGGGTTCCATCTCCCGCCACGGCGTGTTGGGGGGGAACCCCGCATCGCCGACCGAGGGCTGCGGATGCGGCGGCGGCGGGCCCGGGCTCGGCGGGTTCGGCTGCGGATGCGGCGGCGGCGGGCCCGGGCTCGGGATGACCGGCGCGGCCGGCGGCGTACTGGCCGCCGGTGCCGGCGCCGGCTGCGGCGGCGGGTTCGGCGGCTGCGGTGCCGGCGCGGGCGCCGGGTTCGGGTTGGGCTGCGCGGCCGGCGGCGCCGGCGTGGGCTGGGTCATCTGACTCCCCATGTCGGGTTGGTGGGTGTCGCCGCCCGTGCCGGGCGGCGGCGCGCCGAACTCGGCGTCCAGGGACGCGACGGCGTCGGCGAGCAGGTCCTGCGCCCAGGCGTCCAGCAGCACCTCAGTGCTGGGATGGGCCGGCAGGTCGGGCATCAGCTGGCCAGCGAGCCGTCAGCCCGCCAGGTCGGCGGGATCAGCTCGGCCAGCCCGAGGGTCTTGGCCCGCTTGAAAATGAAGCGGCGCACCGCCTTACGGCCGGCCTCGCCGCCTTTGGAGCGCCCGACCGCGCGGATGGCGCGCTGCAGATCGGCGCGGTTGCGGATCGGGAACCGGCCACCGGGCATCGCCTGCCCGCGCGCGGCGGCCCGCTCGCGTTGCTGCGCGGAAAGCTCAGGCATCGCGGCCTCCCTGCACGGTTTCAGGTGGACGCGGGCGCGGCGCTGCGGTCGTTACGGACGCACCAGGTGGGCGGCCTCGGCGCACACGGCGGCCAGCCGGTCGTGCACCATCAGGTCGGGTCGGGCCAGCCGCAGCTGCTCGACGACGTCGTGGCGACGCAGGTAGCCCGGGTCGGCGCCGACCGCGAGGACCTTGCCGGTGGCGGCGTGGAAACCCAGCTCGTACAAGGCGATCGGCTGCGGCGACTCTCCGGCCGGGAACCAGAACAGCACCACCGCGGCGCGGGCCAGGTGCCGGTACTCCCACTCGATCTGCGCGGGCGCGGCGGCCGGGTCGTCGATGGGGAAGTCCGCCCGGCGCGGGTTGCACACCGCCGCGCTCACGTCGGCCAGCTCGTCGACGGCCTCGCGCTGCCAGTCCGGGCAGCCGGTGATCCCGCCGGCCAGGAACACCACCGGCAGCGGGCCGGTGTAGTCATCAGGCGCCTCGACGTACACCGCGCTCACGCCGGCAACTCGACGTTGAACTCGGCCGGCGTGTGCTGCCCGCCAAGCGGCTGGTATATCTGGGTGAAGATGGCCGGCTTGACCGGGTAGAGCTCGTTGGCGGTGCCGCACACGATCCAGTCGCCGACGTCGGCGCGCATCACGCCTTCCAGCGTCGTGACCGCCAGCGTCGGCGGGTCGCCGTCCTGCACGTGCAGCGGCCGGTCGCTGGCCTGGGCGGCCCACGCGGTGACGTGTTCGGTGTTCTTGCCGGTCCACCGCATCGCCTGTACGACGGCCGGCCGTTTGCGGAAGTAGGCGGGTTCGTTCAACGTCGGACTCCGGAATCCGGGGGCGCGGGTGGGCATGGAAAGGGGCGACCTGACACACGCCCCCGCGCGCCAAGCCGCCCCTTGCTCGTGGCGGAACCCGCAATCGGTCAGTCGTCGCGTCCGTAGGCCGCGTCGCGGGCCTGGCGCACCGCACGGATCAGCCGGTTGCAGCCCTCACGGTCCAATGTGGCGTACCAGCCCAGGAATTCGCTCGCGGGCCCGCCCGCGTCGTCCTGCAACTCCAGGGGGCTCTCGGTGTTGACGGTGGCGACCTGGACGTACATGTCCGGTGACCAGCCGACCTCCACCCGGAACCCGTCGATGACCGAACAGTTGATGTTGGTTTTCGGCATCACGCCGCTCCCATCACGGGCGAATGTCGGGTACGGACGCGCACGCGTTGCGGACCTGCGCCATAACCCGGGCCGCTGCGTGCCGGCCGAACTGCTCGGCGATGCCCGTAGTCAGCATCAGGCCGAGACTGAGCGCACCGGCAACGGCGAAGTCGAGGTGCCCGCAGGTATTGATGCGGTCGAGGACGACGTCGCGGGCGTCCTCGGCAACGGTGGGGTCGATGGCGTCGCACAGGTCGGCGAGGATCGCTGTCTGCTGGGCGTGTGTCGGGTCGCTCACGTCGCCTCCTGGCTTGGAAACGCCGGTACAATCGCCGGTCACCGCCGGCGCCCAGTAGCGCGCCGGCACGCCCCCCTGGAAAGGAGCCGGCATGCGTCTACCCGTGGCGCTGTTCAACTTCCAAGACGGCGGCCAGCAGCCCGACGGCACGTACGACTTCGGGTTGCTGCAGCACGCCTTCTCCGCCGCCGAGCCGCCGGATCTGATCGTGCTTTGTGAAGCCAAGCGGTACATCGACGACGGCGGCCGGCGGTTGCACGAGGCCGCCGCCGCGTTGCGCGCGAAACTGTCCCTGCCGTACGTCGGGTTGCTGGGTTCCTGCGACCGCGGCCCGTGGCCGCCGGCGGTGTTCTACAACCCGTGCATGCTGCAACTGCAGCGCTGGTGGGAGAACGGGTCGAGCAGGCCGCTGGACGCGCAAAACGTGGCCGAGTTCGACGTCAACGGCACACCGCTGAACGTGTTGGCGCACCACTGGACGAATGTGTCGCCGCGTCACCGCGTCGAGGAGGCCCGCCGGGTCGATCGGTGGGCCGAGCATCGGCAGCCGGTGTTGCTCGGCGGTGACCTCAACGGCACCGCGTCCGGACCGCACCTGCCGCAACGCAACTGGGCCGAGGCCAGCTACCGGGCGCGCACGCACAAGGCCCGCCGGCGGGTCGGCCTCAACGGCGGCGACGTGTGGGTGGCCGACACCGAGGCCGTCGACCACCTGATCGGCCGATGGGATCTGCAGCTGGGGCGTCGCGGCGAAGGCTGCGGCTTCCACGCCGTGGCGGAGCTGGCCGCCGCCTCGGGAACGCCGCCGGCCGATGCGTACCGGGCGACGGTGGCCGACGGCGTCGACGCCGGCGGTGGGCTGCTGATCGACTGGCTGCTGGCCAACGACGCCCTCGCCGGCCGCTACATCGCCGGTTCCTACCGGGTACACGTGGCTGAGGGCCAGCGCCGGCCCTCCGACCACCGCCTGGTCACCGCGGCGTTCGAGTTCTAAAGCGCGAGCTGCCCGCCGCCTGTGTTCACACGCCGGCGGCGGCCAGCTCGCGGCGCAGCTTGGCGATCGCGCCTTCGTGCCAGTCGATCTGCGCGGTCTTGTCCTGCCCACGTGCGGCGGCGGCCACCAGGTTGCCCAGGCTGCGTTCCAGCGACTCCAGTTGGGCGAGCGCGCGGGTGGCCCGGTCGGTCGACTTGGCCGCGGCGACCTGGCGGGGTCCGCGCCAGCCGCGCGACCCGTCGATGATCACCGGACCGAGTTCGCCGTGCTCGACGAACTCCACCCGGATCCGCTTGAGCAGCTTGCCGGCCGTCGACGGGCCACCGTCACCGCCGGTCGTACCGGCCGCCTCGTACAGCGCTTTCAGGTCCTCGGTATTGAGGGTCAGCCCCGGGTCCAGCGACCCCATGATGGGCACGACCTCGCAGCGGCAGCGGTGGTGGATGGGCAGCATCTCCTTGACGGAGTAGACGCGGTCGGCGGCCACCACGCACAGCCCGCACGGCCCGTAGCCCTTTTCGCTGCGTTCGAAGCGCGGCACCCGCCGGTAGCCGGTGACCCCGCGCTTGACCAGCGTGTTGTCGATCTGCTCGCGGATGGCCAGCAGGACGTCGGTTTCGGCGGTCAGCCGCACCCGGGTCATCGCCCGGGCCCGGGCGGTCTCCTGCGACGCGCCGTCCATCACCACGGCCTTGCGGTACGTCTCGCCGATGCGCGCCCACACGTCTGGCGGCGGCACCGTCTGCTCCCGGGGCAGCTGCTGGCCCGGGGTGCGCTGCGGTAGCAGCACCTCGGGTAGGTCGGCGTCGTCTTCGCGGCGCGGCGGGCGTGGCCCGGCGCCGTCGTCGTCGGGTTCGGGGCGGCGCTGGGTCGGCACCCGGGCGGGCTGCGCGGGCGGCACCAGCCGGCGCAGCCGGGTGACGTCGATGACGCCGGCCGGGCCGACCCGGCGCCCGGCCATGATCGACAGGACGCGGGCCAGGTAGGCGTCGGTGATCCGGGCGGCCTGGCGCTGGGTGGGCATCAGCACCCGCAGCACCGCGTTGATCGCGTCGGCGACCTGCCGCCCGGTCCACCAGTTCGCCACCGCCGAGAACGGGGCGACCGCGGCCGACACGGCGGTGTTGACCAGTTGCTCACGCACGGCGGCCTGCGCCTGCAACGCCGCGGCGATCGCCGCGAGTTCGGCGGCACTGAGCCGGCCGTCGGCAGTGGGCACGGCCACCCCCTCTACGGCGTCCTAGGACATTGCCGTTTCGGCGCCGGGAACGGCACCGGGCCGCTAACGTAGGCGGCCGTGACTTCCCCGCCGCCGCGCGACGCCCCGGACCCGCCCAAGCCACGCGACCCGTGGCGGGTCGTCGTCCGCGTGTTGGCGTGGCTGATGGCGATCTTCTACGCCCTGTTCATCGTCGTCACCGTGTGGGCGCCGACCCTGCCCGACTAGTCGGTCAGCCGCCGGTGGACAGCCCTGCCGGCACCTGCGCGACGACTGTCTGCGCGGGGGCCGGTGGGGCTAGAGCCCCAGGGGCGGCGGTGGTGGTATTCGGCGCCTGCGCCGGCCCGGGCCCGCCTGCGGCCGTGGCCGTGGCGGTCGTGGCGGGGGAGGCGGTGGCCGCGGCAACCTGCGCCGCGAGGAGCTGATCATCGGCCCACTCCGTCATCATCCGGTCGGCCTCGTCGGGGCTGAATCCCCAGATGTGGATCAGGCGGGAACGGCGCGGGATGTCCCCGCCGGCCTTGCTGGCCGCGTCGGCGCGTTCGGCCATCGACAGGTGCTCCGGCGGCGCCCAGATGGTGTCCAGCCCGGCCAGGTCGGCCCGAGCGTCGTCACCCATCTGCAGCAGCGCCAGGCTCATCACCTGAGCCCACGGAGTGGAGGTGCGCTCGATACGGTCGCGGGTTTTGAAGACCAGGCCCTCGCGCTGCATGCTCGCGCCCTCGGCGCTTTGGTTGACGCCCGAGGGCATCAACATGTGCATGGGCGTGCGGGTGACCGCCGCCAGATGTTGGACGTCGTCTTTGACGGCGGACAGGATCGGGGTCAGGTCGACCTGCCCGGACTCCCACATCTGCGCGGTCTCGGGCAGCTGCCACAACGCGGCGGGGTCCATCGTGAATACGCCCGAGTAATCGATCTCTTCGCCGGTTCTCGGGTCTTTCAAGGGCAGTCCTCGAACAGCCCTTTGTCTAAAAGCCTGTAGGACGGTGATGACCATCCTTTGTAGAATCTGGTGGTTGATTCGGCGTAGCAGATCGGTGTGCGCCTCGTACTCGCCCAGGTCGTCTTTGTTGCAGAACCGCACCACCGGTATCGCCGGGTGGGTCAGCTGCCCGGAGCGTTGCTCGTCCCAGCTCCACGACTGCGGGTTGAACCCGAACACCAGCGGGGAGGGCGACACCTCGTAGAGCCGGTACCCGGCGATCGCGTCGGTGGGGCCGGAGAAGTAGTCGTCGTAGCGGGACTGGCGAACCGCCACGTGGATCTCGGCCATCCCCGACTCGGTCGAGCGGCCGGGTAGGTACAGGTAGGCGCGGTCTTCGCGCTCGGCGTCGTCGTGCAGCACCTTGAGCGCGGCCCGCAGCCGGCGCGGGTACGCCGGATCCGGGTCGCCCACCATCAGCAGCGGGTCCTCGCACGAGATCAGCGGCGCGCCCAGCTCGTCGTCGGCCTCCCCGACGATGACGTAGCACTCCGACAGGGCGAGCATCTTGTCGTGCACGTCGGCGCTCTGCACGTCCAGGCCCGCGCGGCGCCACAACGCGCCCACCTGCGCGTCGCCGGTGGCGTCGTCGTCCAGCCGGGTGCGGAACCCGACTGGGGTCATCCGCTCAGACACGGCGCTGACCACCAACTCAGCGAAGTTGGAGCGGGCCTGACGCTGGAACGCCGCGTACGCCTCCCTCGCGTTTTCCGCGCCTTCGGGCAGTGGGGCGTGGCCGCGGTGGTAGTCGCGCAACAGCCGCAGACGGGTCTGCCGGTCGCGGTGCCCGAGCATCCGGAACAGCCGGCGCATCCACCATCCGGGGGAAAACCGCACGTCCACGTCGGCGATCGGCACGGCCCCACCCCCCGACCTCGGTAGCATCCGTGATGCGGGGCGGCGGCAGGGGCGAGATGCGGGGGCTCCAGGTGGGAGTGGTGCCGCAGGACGGTAGGCGCCGCAGCGGCGCAGGACGCTGCGGATCGCGCCGGCTGGCGGACGGCCCTAGGGCCGTAACAACCGGGACCATCGAGCGAACCGTTTCGACCTGCCACCGCCCCGCACCTCAGCGGATCCGCTTAGCCGGGTAGTTGGCCTCGGCGCGCGGTTGCACACCTTTGGCTATCGCCTGCCCGACCGCGTCATAGGCCAGAACGGATGCCATTGCTCCATCGATTTTGCGCTTACTTTGTGGGTGTTCTTTGGCGATCTGCAGGCCCGCCCGACTTGGCCGGCGGCGGGCATTGAGAACGTGCCTGGTCAGCGCCGAGGCGAGGGCTTTCTTTTCGCCGGCCAGTTCCTCTTCCGGCGTGTACGTCACGCGCTTTTCCAAAACCGCCTCGTGGAACCGTTCCAGCGCCGACACCATCGCCTTGGGGCGGTTGGTCCACCATTCCAACGGGTGCCTCTCGGTGGCCTTGACCCTCATGACCTCACCGTATTCGGCCGTCCACCGCGAAAGGGTGTCCATCCAATGCGCGGGGTCGCAGAACAGGCCAGCGACCTCGTAGTCGTTCATCGCTTGGGCGATGACCGCGTCGACGGCGTCCCGGTCGACCTGCCATCCGTCGCCCTGGGCGCCTTCGGGCTTTTCCCAGCAGCCGATCAGCTCGATGTGACCAGCCATGTTGATCATGGAGATGCAGGTGGCGTCCTCGTTGACGGAGCCGTCCATTCCCAGGCACACCAGCTCGCCCAGGGCGATCGCCTTACCGGGTGCCTTGCACGCGGCCCACTCGTGCGCGGCGATCCACGAGTCGGACATGGAGGTCTGCGCGTTGAGAAAGTACCGGCGTGACTTTTGCGGGTCGGCCCGGGTCGAATAGAACTCGTCGATGATGGCCTCGACGGAATTCCACTCGATCGCCTCGCCGTACGCCTCGATGATGGCCTTACGCAGGGTGTCCTCGTCGGACAGATCTTCGCATTCGCCCCAACGATGATCATAGAGAAGCCTATGGCGGCCCCTTTTCTTACGGCCTTCTTTCAGCGCCTCGGCCTCGGTGTAGGTGCCTTCGGCGATGCTGTTTTCGCCGGGCGCGAACATCGTCGTCGTCTCAATAAACCAGGTGTCGCGCTGGTTCTTGCCTTTGACCAGGTTGCGCACGACGGTGTTGTACATCTCCCGCAGTTCGTTGGTGTTGAAAATGTGCGACTCATCGAAGACCACGAATGTCTCGATGCCGCCGTCTTTGGCCGCTGACGACGCGGTTGACGGGCGGATTTCACCACCGTAGGGCAGGAGGACCTTTTCCAGGCCGGCTTCTTTACCGGGCACCCAGAACAGCGGACACTCGTCGTCGGTCAGGTTGTAGTACACGGTGCGGTAGACATTTCCTGCCTGGTGCTCCTCGGTTGCCATTACCCGCACGAACGGGGCGCCCACCGGCCGGCCCATCGGCTCGCCCGCCTCGTAGGTGTAGGAAAACCCCAACCCCCACGGGTCCTGGTACCGTTCCCCACCTTTAGCCCAGCCGGCGAAACGGCATGGGCCGAACGCCTCGAAAAGCACCAGCTCCGCGGCGAGCCCGCTTTTGTTGCACCCCTTACTTCTGGAAAAAAACGCCCAATCATAAAGCATTCTTCCGGCCGGGGTAATTGTCATCCCGGGCAGCGCCTGGCGGCCGTCGGAAAGGGCGTAACAGTCGACGATGAATGCAGTGAACTCGTCGCCGTGGGAAATCTTCTGGCCCTGCACGGCGCCCGGGCCGTGACGCACCATGTGCTCGATCCAGCTGACGCCCAGCCAGCCCAACGAGCGGTACCGGTCGTGCCCGGGGGCGTGCAACAGGGTGCGCGGCATGGCCGGTCACCGCCGCGACGCGGCGGCGCTCAGGCCGTCAGCCGGCGCCGCCGCGACGCCAGGTCGGTGATCGTGCCGTCCCCGCCGGGCGCACCCCCGTCGGGGCCCGGCAGGGCGTACTCGTCGGCCGGCACCAGCCGGATGCGCAGCTTGCGCCGCGCCTCGGCCGTGGTGCCCAACTGGTCGTCGCGGCGGCGCAGCTCGGTGGCCATCGTCGAGCGGACCTCGCCGCCGGCGAACTCGGTCCAGAAAGCCTGCCGCAGGTAGGCGGTTTCCAGCGCGTACTGCCAGTCCGAGTCGCGCCACAGCACGCAGTGCGGCATCCGGCGCAGGGTCTCCCACCACGCCACCACCGGCGCCTGCCACTTGCGCCGCCCACCCAGCGCCGGCAGGTCCGGCGACGGGCCGGCGAACGGCCGGTCGGCGACCTCCGTCCATTCCGCGCTCGGGGTACGGCCAAGCTTGTTGCCCTTGCCGGGCGGGCCACTCAACGCCATGATGATCACTCCCATGTCGGGACCATGCGAAAGGCGCGGCCCCCTGCCGGGGACAGCGCCAGAAACGGATAATGAGAAACGTCTATGCGCACACGGGCGGGGCCAGGTCGGGTGGGTGTACGTCGCCGCGCAGCGTGTCGCAGCACGGGCACACCATCACCGCGTAGTCCGGGTCGCCGGGCTTACCCACCCGGCGCGGGTCGCGCCGCCCACCGCACAGCCGGCACTGGCGCGAGCGGTTCAGCCCGTCGCCGTGGCGTTCCAACTTGCGCATGAGCGCACCCCCGACATTCACTCACTTGATCTCCTGCGCACGGCCAGGTCACACTGGGCCGCCGCGGCCGCCGGGGCCGGGGCTTCACGGCAGGGGTAGCGACATGGGTCACGGCATCAGCCAGTGGTGGTCGTGGGGGTTCGCGGCCGTGGGACTGACCGCCATGTTCCTGGCCGGACGCAAGAAGGCGGTGGGCTGGTTGATCGGCGCCCTGGTGCAGATCGTGTGGCTCTTCTACGCGGTCTACACCCGCCAGTGGGGGTTCATCGTCACCGCCGTGGGATACGGCACGATGCAGACGCTCATCTGGCTGCAGTGGCGCGCCGCCGATCGCGCGGCGGCCGCGACGGCCGAGGCGGGGCCTACCTGACCGGCATCCTGCGGTCCAGATCGTGGAACAGTTCGCCGTAGATGTAGGCCAGGTCCTCCTCGCGGCGGCCCACGCTCATCCCCAGCCGCACATCCGGGCACACGTTCATCCGGTAGACGGCCACCGCCGCGTGCAGCAGTTCGTGCGCGACGACTTCGGCGGTGTACGTGGCCACGGTGAGCCGGATGATGCCGGCGTAGCCGTTGGCCGGGTACCCGCCGGCCTCGTCGGGCACCATGGCCTGGCAGCAGCCTTCGCAGTCGCGCCAGAACGCCCGGCCGGTACCGGGGTGCAGCCGGTACGCCGCCTCCTGCAGCTCGGCCGCGGTGCGGTGCACCCGCACCCAGAACCACCGCCGCGGCGTGGACCCGCGCTCGCCGGTGGCGATGGCGAACCGGGCGGGTTGCACGTTCAGTCCCGATCACCGCCGCCGGCGTGCATCTGGTCGGCCGCCGCGACGAACGCCTCGGTCAGGGCCTGCTGCACCCGGGCGCGGATGTGTTCACACGCCCGCTCCAGCGCCGCCGGGTCGACCACCGGAGTCACCAGCAACGCCATCGGGCCGATCGTCGGCATCGTCGGGCTCTGCGCCACCTCGTCGCGCTCGAAGTCGCCGCCACGGGCGAACGCCGAAGCCACCCCCACGCTCTCACCCCCAGTTGGGACCGGCCTCAACGCAGCGCCGGATGCTGCTCGGGCGGGCGGTCGCGGCGACGCGCCGCGACGCCTTCCGCCGCGCTCTTGTAGGCGTGGCACCGCTGCGGGGTGCGCCAGGAGTGGATCGGGCGCAAGTTGTCGATGCCGTGGTCGTCGCCGGGGACCAGGTGGTCGACGTCGTCGGCGCCCGGGCGCCCGCACCAGTGACAGGTACGCCCGAAGCGCGCGAACACCTTCGGGCGGATCTGGCTGTACCAGTTCGCCGGCAGCCGGTCTTTACGCTGCGAGCCGGCCCACGGCGGCTGCCCGCCCCGGCGCGCCATTCACGCCGCCGGGTCGGCGCTCTGGTCGAACGCCTCGCGTAGGTAGCGGCGCAGCTCCAGCTCCGGCACCCGGAACCCGCGGCCCACCCGGGCCACCCGCAGCTGCCCGCCGTGCACCAGCCGGTACACCGTCATCCGCGACACCCGCAGCACCAGGGCGACCTCGGCGATTGTCATGAACCGCGCGGCCCGAAGATCATCCTCTGTCACCGTCATGACCCACCGCCCTGCTGCTCGCCCTGCTCCTCGTGCACCTGGGAAGCCGTCAACAGGTTCGCCGCCTCAATGATGATTGCCAGGAAGGACAGGCCCAGGACGAACTGCGGCTCGTCGCGGGCCAGCCACAGGGCCGCCACCGGCCAGCCGATGACCGATCCGATCAGCAGCACCCACGCCACGACAACTCGAGCCCGGCGGGCCCGCTGACCGATGGCCATGCCACACCCCCGCGCGGTGCACGCGCAGGGGTAGACCTACGCCAGGGCAAGCCAATACGATGCTGGGCGAAAGTTGTGCCCGCCCCCGTCTTCTAGGGAGTGGGTGACAACTGGTGGAAGAAGCGCGGCAATGCTGCGTCTCCTAGGGGGTTCTGGACTACCGACGCGGTTCCGCGCGGCTCCGGGGCCGGGCCTCGGGCTGACTACGCGCCCGGGGCCCCTCGCCCTTTTCGGGGCCACTCGCGCGCGCGACATCTCTGAGGGCAGAGATCACCACTGTGGCGAACATATATGACATCTGCTCACGATGCGAGCGAATCGGGCATCCGTGAAATTCCCGGCCAATCATGCCTGGCCGCGGGTGGGCGGATCGGGCACCGCGTCGTAGCGGCGATGCCACAGGTCGTCGCGCGCCCGCTCGGCCCACGCCCGCCAGCGACCTCGCCAGGTCGCGGTGCCGTACCGGCCGGTCCACCAGCAGGCCACGAGCACATCTTCGCGGCGGATGCGCAGGTCGGTCGCGATCTCCTGGACCGGGTTCGCTTCCCACACCAGGTCGACGATCAGCTTGAGCGGCACACCGGCGACGGAGCCGGATTCACACCTCGGGTCGTGACGCACGTGGGGGCTGTCATCCATGGATTCGCCTCCTTAACTGCAGCTTAAATCAGCGTCGCAACATCCAAAGGTTGCAACCAAAATCGCTACAGTTCGATCTCGCCGGACCCCTCCGAACAAGGCGGTAACGATGACGGGCAAAGCGGGCAATCGGAAAATCGCCGGGCTGGAACGCGAACAGGTCCGCAAGGACTACGCGAAGCGCTACGACGGCGGCCAGTCCATCCGCGAAATCGTCGCGGACACCGGCCGGTCGTACGGGTTCGTCCACCGCATCCTGACCGAGGCCGGCGTCACTATGCGCGGACGCGGCGGCTACCGCCCCAGGAAGAAGAAGCGGTGAGCCCACCCGGGGCAAAGGTTGTAACCAATTGCGCTACAGTCTGGGACTCGTCGACCCCGACCCATCTCTCGCGGGCCCGACGTAACCCGTCCATCCCCCTCCCGCGCCCGGCCGGGGCGCGGGGGACGCCAGACACGAGAGGACCCCCGCTTTGACACCGACCAGAAGACTGGTTGCGACCACCACCATCGGCCTCATACTGTTGGCCGGCGTCGGCACCAGCGCCGCCACCACCGCGGCGGCCGCCGACCAGCCCACCCCACCCACCACCGCCATCATCGGCGGCGAGGACGCCGACCGGGCCTACCCCGGCGTCGCCTCCCTGCAGCTGACCCGCCCGAGCACCGGCGAGCGGGACTTCCACACCTGCGGCGCCACCCTGCTGGCACTGCCCCTGCTACGCACCAAGGGCACCCCGGCCGAACTCGCCGCCGAGCAGGAAGCGCAACGGGAAGCGCAACGGCAGGCCGAGCTGCACGGCGGCTACGCCAGCAAGTGGGTCCAGACCAACGCCCACTGCGTCACCGCCGAAGACGCCACCCCGCACGACCCGCACGCGCGCGACCTGCACATACGCGTCGGCTCGCGCGACCGCACCACCGGCGGACTGGTCGCCAACGTCGTGTCCGTCGTCCCGCACGAACTGTGGGACTGGGGCACCGGCACCGACCCGGTCGCCGACATCGCGG
>WUUC01111300.1_pt1 | contig 20740 bp, 14 predicted proteins | sample 6278441 | NCBI WGS metagenome assembly WUUC01 (sample SAMN13675441, study PRJNA597444) | soil metagenome | isolation source: soil | place: USA: Washington | collected 2017-10
TCGGGGTACCGTCTTTACGTTAAGCTTTCAGAGATTCGCTGATGGAAAGTCGCGCTCCGACTGACTGCGAATCCAAGGGCTTCGTATCCGCCAACACCCAATTATTGCCCGCCAATACCATGTCAGCTGAAGAACGTCCGAAATTGCTGGTAGTCGAGGATGATCTGGGACTGCAGAAACAGCTCAAATGGTGTTTGGACGAATACGAAGTCCTGCCGGCAACGGATCGCGCCGAGGCCATCGCCCAGTTGCGCCGCCATGAACCGCCGGTCGTCCTGCAGGATCTTGGGCTGCCACCCGATGCCGACGGTGTCACCGAAGGCATGCAAACCCTGAAGGAGATCTTGTCGCTGGCTCCGCTGACGAAGGTCATCGTAGTGACGGGTAAAAGTGAACGCCAGAATGCGCTCGCAGCCGTTGCCGGCGGCGCGTACGATTTTTATCAGAAGCCGGTCGACGAAGACGTTCTCAAATTGCTCGTCGGTCGTGCATACAAACTGCATGCACTCGAGGTGGATCATCGCTCCTTGCAGCAAAGCCATGGCAGCATGCCGTTCGCAGGACTGGTTGCCACCGACGAAGCGATGCTGAAAGTGTGCCGCACCATCGAGAAGGTCGCGCCCGCGGATGTTTCGGTGTTGATCTTGGGGGAAAGCGGCACCGGCAAGGAATTGCTCGCACGCGCAGTCCACGATCGGAGCGATCGAGCCAAAAACAAGTTTGTCGCCATCAATTGCGCCGCCATTCCCGAGCAGTTGCTTGAGTCCGAGCTATTCGGTCATGAACGAGGCGCCTTCACGGGAGCCGTCAAGCAAACTGTCGGCAAGGTTGAAATGGCCGATGGTGGAACCTTGTTTTTGGACGAAATCGGCGACATGCCAATGTCGTTACAGGCGAAGCTGCTGCGATTCTTACAGAATCGCGTGATCGAACGAGTGGGCGGTCGACAGGAAATACCGGTGAATGTTCGTGTCGTCTGTGCGACCAACAAGGACCTGCAGAAGCTGATCGGACAACAAGCATTTCGCGAGGATTTGTACTTTCGAATCGGCGAAGTGGTGATCAACGTTCCGCCTTTGCGCGATCGTGAAACCGGTCCGACAGTCGTGGCGCATGCACTGCTGCAAAAACATGCTGCCGGACAGTCCAAAGCGAAGCGTGGTTTCACGCCCGACGCGTTAGGGGCGCTAGAGGCCTATGCTTGGCCCGGCAATGTGCGCGAATTGGAAAACAAGGTCAAAACCGCATTGATCATGGCGGACGGACCGCTGATCACCGCCGAAGACTTAGGGTTGGCCGGCGATCAATCGGGCGAGTCCGTTTTCAATCTGAAGCACGCTCGCAGTCGTGCGGAGCGACAAGCCATCGTCGGCGCCTTGGCGGTTTCGGATGGCAACATCACGCGAACGGCCGAACTGCTTGGCATTACTCGGCCAACGCTTTATGACTTGCTTGACCGCTACGGCCTGCGTGGCGTCGACTCTGGCGCGTCGCAATCCTAAGTGAGGCGACCGTTCGCTCGGCGAGCGGGCGTCGCTGCAACAGATAAATCGGCAACCTGACAGCGATGGGTAGCGGATCATGGCCTCAACATTGAGCGAAAGCGGCGAGCCCGCGCGGACGGATATCGTCACGCGAGCCCTGCCGTTTGCCGTTGCACTGTGTGCCGTCGCTGCAACTTGGCCGTCGCTTTCCGCTTTGGGTCGCTATTGGCTCGAAGTGGTGGACTACCAATACGGCATTCTCATTGCTGTCGTCAGCGCAGTCTGGTTCGCTAAAGTTGCGCCTCGCACCTTCGGTCCGCAGTCGCATCACCTGCAGTCCGTGACACTGGCGATGCTCAGCATATTGGCTTTCTTTTGGTATGCACTGTGGCAGGGCCATAGTGTGTTGGGCGCTCAAATGCTGACGCCGGCCCTGCTTTGGATGGCACTGGCCGCGGCTTTAGGGATTCGTAGCGCTTGGCCGTTGCTCGGGCCGGTCGCCTATTTGTACTTCGCCATTCCGATTTGGGACCAACTGCTGCCCTTGCTGCAACAGGTGGCGCTCTTCGGCGCAACGATGTCCATGCGCGTGATGGGTATCCCTGTTTCGGTGTCCGGAATTAATGTCAGCATTGCCGAGGGGACGTTTCAGGTCCTCTACGAATGCAGCGGGTTGCGTTTTCTGATGGTCTCGCTGGCATTGGTCGTTCTCTATAGCGTCTTGGATGGTTTGAGCAGAGGAAAAACGATAGCGCTTCTGCTGATTGCTGCGGCCCTGGCGATCGTCGCGAACTGGACCCGCATTTTCATCGTCATGTATGCAGGGCACCTCACGAAGATGGAACACTATTTCGTGAGCGGCAGTCATACGGGTGTTGGCAATGCAGTGTTCGTTGTGCTGCTGATTGCAATTCTGCTCGTCGGTCGCAGGCTTGGTCGCGACGATGTGTCGCAGACGGATACGGGATCACCTATCGCACATGAATCGCCGGCGCTTTGGGTGCCGGCGGCGTCAATTGGCGTGTTGCTGGTCCTCACCGCTTCCACGACGTATGCGGCCTGGCGTACGCCGGTCGGAGCGAAGCCGCAGCTGCAACCGTTGCCTGTTCCGCATACAGCGTGGCAAGGACCGATGCCGGCATCCGAAGATTGGAAGCCGCGTTTCGGCGACGACGTGGATTCGCGTCGCGTCTCGTATTGGCGATCGAGTGTGCCTGCGCCTGCGATGTCCGAGCAAACGGCCGAGCGGGTTGAGGTTTTTATCAACGTGTACGGCGTGCAAGAGCAAGGTAAGGAACTGGTGTACTTCGAAAATACTACTGCCCCAGCAGAATGGACCTACGTTCGCGGCCGGTCGGGTGCAGTTTCGACTGAACTCGGCATAGATCTCTCGATCGCCGAATACTCGAGCGCAAGGAACCAACGCTGGCTCGTCGGTCAAACCTATGTCGTCGGGGGTAGAGCGGTAAGCACCGGCCTGGGCGAACAGTTGCTATACGGCTTAAGTACGTTGACGGGAGCCGCCCCTGCAGGTGTGATAGCGGTTGCCGTGCGCTGCGCCGAAAGCTGCGATCAGGCCCATGGCGCGCTGATTGAATTCTGGCGCGAAGTAGGCGAGCAGCTGGTCGAGACGCTGCCTACCCGGATGGTGTCTGTGACGCCGCCCTCCCAACGCTGATCGAGTCATGGCAACCGTTTGCGATAGGTCCACGATGCAATTCAATTACAACGTCGTCGGTTTTTGGTGGGCGCTGATTGGCAGCAGTCTGTTGTTGACCGGATGTGATCGCTTCCGTGGCGCGGATACAATCGTTCAACGCGGTGAGACACAGTTTCAGAACGGCAACTTCCGCGCCGCCATGGGCGACTTCAGAACCGCGCTCGAGCGCGACGCCGAGCATGTGCCCGCGCGCATCGGGTTGGCGCGCACATTATTGTTGCTTGGCGACTTCGAAGGCGCCCTCGATACGTTGGACATGGCTGTGAAGCGCGGTGCGCAGACACCGGAGGTCGTCAATCTGCGCTTTGAAATTCTTCTGGCGTTAGGACGGAACGATGCCGTGGTAGCCGAAGCGCCGGCCGAAGCTCGACTGACCCCGTTGGATCGCTCGCTGTTTATGGCGCGCGCATTGGCCGGCCAGCAAGACGTCGCGCAAGCCGAGGTCGCATTGGCGCAAGTGTTATCCATCGAGCCGCGGAATGCCCGTGGATTGATCACTAAGGCGCTGCTGGCCGCGGAAGGCGGCCGGCTCGCAGAAGCAGGCCAGATTCTGGACGGTGTTCTCGCGGCCAATGAAGAAGACTCAATGGCGTGGTTCGCGAAAGGGCGGGTCACACTGGCCAGCGGCGATGTACCTGCTGCAAAGGCCGCACTCGAAAAAGCGTCGGATCTAGGCAAGCGCACGTTGAACTGGCGCGAGCAAGCACAATTGTTCGCGCTCCTAACCGAAGTCGCACTCCTCAACAGAAGTGTGGAGGAAGCCGATCGTTGGTTGGCGAGCATGGACGCTCGCGTACCACAAAGCGCGCTCGGACATCATCTGCGCGCGCGAGTCGCTCTGCTCAACGGCAACATGGACGAGGCGGTTGCGCAATTACAAAGGGCGCTCAATTTCGGCGATTTTCTGCCATCGCAATTGCTGCTGGCAGGCATTCAGATGGCGAAGTCGAATTACGGTCAGGCCGAATCGCAGCTTAATAAGATCATGACGCAGCATCCCGGAAATCCGGAAGCGCGGAAGCTGTTGGCCCAAGTGTTCCTTGCGACAAATAGGCCCGCAGATGCGAATCGAGTACTACCGACCAACGATGCTTCGATAGCGGATCCGCAGGTCGATTGGTTGCGAGGTCAGTCACTGTTTGTCTCCGGTTCCAAAGAGGCGGGGTTGGAATTGCTGGAAAAATCGGTGGCAGCCAATAAAGAGGACACGCCGAACGTGTTGCAGTTGGCGCGCGTGTATTTGATGTCGGGCCAACGCGATAAGGCCATTAAGTTGCTGGAATCGATGCCCGCCAATCGCGGCGGTGCGCAGCGCCAGGGGCTTTTGGTGTTGGCAAGTGTCTCTGGCAAGAATCGCGATGACGCGAAAAAAGAGATCGATGCGCTGCTTGCGCGTAACCCTCAAGACTCCATGCTGCACGCCGCTTCCGGTGCGCTGCTGGTCAGACTCGGTGACAATCCTCGCGCGACGACCATTCTGCAGAAGGCAGTTGCTCTCGATGCATCTAACAGCGACGCACGCATGACGCTGGCCGGCGTTTACTTCACTGCGCGCCAATTCGATCAAACTGAAGAGCAATTGCGCGCGGTTGCGAAAATCGACACAAAAAATTCGGTGGCATATACCGGACTGGCAAGCGTGGCCCTCGCGCGCGGCAATAAGCCGGAGGCGATCAAGCAGCTTGAGCTGGCAATGGGCGCCGATGCCGACGCGGTGGAACCGCGATTGCAGTTGGCGAGGTTGGCCTTAGCAGATCGCGATTATCAACGAGCCGGCAACCTGCTCGATCAAGCGGTTGCAGTCGGTAAGAATTCGCCGGCAGTGCTGAACGCCGCAGGGGCGATGTTGTATCAGGCACAACAGTACGACGACGCGTTGGCGCGATTCGAGCGTGGCGCTTCGCGTGGCGATGCGCAATCGAACTTTAATGTCGCTCAAGTACAGTTGGCGCTGGGTCGCAAACCCGAGGCGCGCCGCCGGCTTGCCGCGTTGGCCGAAAGCGGCGACCGGAAAATGGAGGTGCAGGCCGCGAGTGCGTTGGTGCGCATGGATGTCGAGGAAGGTAAGTTGGATATCGCGCTCTCGCGGATCAAGGAACTTGGCAAGCGTAGCGATATCGGGGACGTTGCCGATGAACTGGAAGGCGACGTCTATGTGGCGCAAAAGCATTGGCCCCAAGCCGCGGCCAGTTTCGAGCGCGCGTTCAAGAAGCAGCCGTCGCAAAGGGTGGCGGTCAAACGATTTCAAAGCGCATTTGCGGCCGGTCAGGCCAATGCCGTTGATGCCTTGACGGCCTGGGTCCAGCAAGCACCTGCTGACTTTGCGGTCCGGAAGCTATTGGGTAAGTACTTTGTCCAGCGGGGACAAAACGAGCGGGCCATCGCCGAGTATGAGTCGTGGCTTAAGGATAGCCGGATGCGGGACGCCGATATGCTGAATGACCTGGCATGGCTTTACGGCGAGAAGGGCGATTCAAGGGGGGTCCAGCTGGCGGAAGAGGCTTATGCAATACGGCCTGCGGTCCCAGAGATCGCGGACACCTATGGCTGGCTGCTGCTAGGCCAGAACCAAGTCACAAAAGCCTTGCCAATCCTTGAGATAGCCGCACAAGGTGCGCAGAATAATCCGGAAATCCAGTATCATTACGCCGCCGCGCAGATGCGTGCCGGTGATCTCCCGCGCGCGCAGGCATTGCTACAAGCCACCTTGGACAAATACGAGCGTTTTCCCTCTCGTGACGCGGCGGCACGGTTACTGCAATCCAGTCGCCAGCAAGATGCTAAACCGTAGCCGTGGCCAACGATGCAGATTGAATGTGACCGAGGACAAGACTAGTGAGTATCCATAACCGACTTGAGCGCATGTGCGCGGGCATCTGGTTGGCTGTGGGTGCATGGCTGCTCGGCGCAATGCTAAGCGTGTCCATGGCGCAACAGCCGGCGAACGCGCCGACTGCGCCGAAGGTGTCGCCTCCGCCAGGATTGGTGATCCCTGAGGGCGTGCCTTCGAGCGAAACCGGATCGCAATACCTGATCGGACCGGGCGATCTGATTCAGATCTTCGTCTGGCGCAGTCCGGAACTATCCGTGAGCGTACCGGTGCGCCCTGACGGCAAGGTGTCGTCGCCACTGGTTGAAGACATCGTTGCGGTGGGCAAGACGCCGACACAACTTGCACGCGATATCGAAGCGCGCTTGGCGGAATACATCCGGACACCGCAGGTCAGCATCATCGTCAACAATGCCGTCAGCACGTACAGTCAGATCAAGATCATCGGGCAAGTGCGCACACCGCAGGCAATCCCATTTCGCGAAGGCATGACTGTGCTCGACGCAATTCTGCTAGTCGGCGGCCTCACGGATTTCGCAGCGGGCAATCGCGCTCGAATCATTCGAAAGGATGCTGATGGCAAGGAAATCAGCGTCAAAGTTCGCATCGAAGACGTCGTGTCGAAAGGCAAGATGGCCGAGAACAAAGCTTTGAAGCCGGGCGACGTCATCATCGTCCCTGAATCCATTTTTTAATCGAATTTCATCTCAATTTGAGTCGGTTCCGATCGACATAGAGCAGTAGGTAGCGCAGTGGAGGACATTCAAAAACTCATCGCCCAGATATGGGACGACGTCCGCGGTAGCTGGCGATTTCGCTGGTGGGCGCTCGGCGCAGGCTGGCTCGTGTGCGCGGCGGGCTGGGCCTACGTCCTCAGCATGCCGAATATTTACCAGGCAAATGCCCGCGTGTACTTGAACACGCAGTCGGCGCTGCGTCCGCTGTTGCAGGGGTTAGCGGTGAATCCCGATGTGGAATCGGATCTGGCGTTGGTGCGTCAAGCGCTGCTGAGCCGTCCGCAAATGGAAAAGGTCGCGCGTCAAACCGAACTCGATTTGGGTGTGCGCACGGCAGAGGATAAGGAACGCCTGCTGGCTGGATTGCAAAAGAACATCGTCATTCAGACCGATTCGCGCGTACGCAATTCCACGACAGACGGCCTGTACCGAATTTCGTTCCAGCACAGCAATCGAGTGCAGGCGCTCGGCGTCGTGCAACGTATGTTGGACACTTTCGTGGAAGATACATTGGGGACGAAGCGAACGGGGCAGGAAGAAGCGCAGCGCTTCCTGCAAGAGCAAATGGACGCCTTGTTGGTGAAGTTGTCCAGCGCCGAAAACAATCTGTCTGAATTCAAAAAGAAGAACGTCGGATCGATGCCCGATGACAGCGGCGACTATTTCGCTCGTATGCAATCGGAAATGACCGGTCTCGAGGGCGCCCGCATGCAGCTGCGCATGGCGGAGGCCCGGCGCGACGAACTAGGGCGGCAGCTGTCCGGTGAAGAACCATTCGTCTTCGGTTTCGAAGACAATTCCAATCAGTCGGGCGGCTCGAGCAAGACGTCTGGTGATCTGTCCGCTCGCATTCAGGAATTGGAAGGTCGACTGGGCGAGATGCTGCTTCGCTACACCGACAAACATCCCGAAGTGATTGCGGTACGCAACACCATCGGCGACTTGCGTGCGCAGCAGGAAAAAGAAATCGAGAAGGTCAAGCGCGAGCGCAAAGTCAGTGTCGGCATGCAGCAATCGTTTAAAGCGAATCCGATCTACCAAAGCATGGACATGGAGTTGAAACGCGCATCAGTGCAAATTGCAGAACTTCGGCAAGACGTTGCGCAGCGAGAAATGGGAGTGTCCGAATTGCGACGCAAGGTCGATTCGATTCCCGAAGTCGAAGCGCAGCTCAAGCAGCTGACGCGCGACTACGACGACGATAACGCGCGCTACCAGCAGTTGAAGCAGCGCTTGGATACGGCGCGTTTGTCACAGAGCGCAGACAGCACGGGCGTAGTGAATTTCTCAATTATCGAACCGCCAGCAGTACAGCTCGAGCCGGTCTCGCCCAAGCGGATGATTTTGCTGATCGGCGTATTGATTGCGGGCTTGGGCGTCGCCGCAGCAGTTGCTTATGGCGCGAACTTGTTGCACCCAGTGTTCGTCAGTGCTCAGCGCTTATCGACGGTCACGGGTGTGGCAGTGATTGGATGCATTGGACACGCCGAATCGGACGCGGCGCGAGCGAAGTCGCGCACCAACAATCTGTTACTTTCAGCGGCGACCGCAATGTTGCTGGTGGCGTTTTTGGGTATCGTCGCATTCGCCTCGATGGACGGCGGGCGCCTGCTCGAGCAGTTTTTGAGTTGAGGTGTCCGTGAGTCTAGTTGAAAAAGCACTGCAGAAAATTCAGGCGCAGCAAGTCAAGCCGCCTGGACCCGCGCATGCGCGCGTTCAGCGCACTGAAGCGCCGCCGACCACGCCGGTTGCCGCGACTCGCTCGCAGTACCAGCATGACGTAGAAGCTCCCTTCGTGCCGCAGGGCACGCCGGTCAATATCGATACCGCCGCTCTACGCAAAGCGGGACTGCTGCCGGCAGTCGATCAAGAGCGCGCGATGACCCGACAACTGCGCGCGGTCAAGCACAGTCTGCTTCGAAAGATGGCCGCTGACGAATTGCTTGCTGAAAGCGTGCCGCGCACGGTCATGGTCACCAGCGGCTTGCCCGGTGACGGCAAGACATTCACATCCGTCAATTTGGCCATCAGCTTGGCGATGGAAAAGGATATCAACGTCGTGCTGGTCGACGCCGATATTCCTAAACCTCACATTACCGGTATGTTGGGATTGACAGGGCAACCCGGTCTGATCGATGTGCTAATGGATCCAAATGCCGACATTGCATCGGTCGTCCGCAGCACTTCCGTTCGTGGTCTGCATTTCGTGCCCGCTGGGCGCGACTCCGATGTAGCGACCGAGTTGTTGTCAAGTAGTCGGATGACCAGTGTCGTGCAGCGGCTTGCGACGTTACAGTCCAATTTCCTGGTGGTATTCGATTCGCCACCGATGTTGGTCACAAGCGAAGCGCGGGCGCTGGCGGCATTGATGAGCCAAATATTAGTGGTCGTGAAATCGGGCACAACGCCGCAGGCGATCGTAAAGCAGACGGTTGAAGTCCTGGGACCCGGTGCGGGCCATGTGTCGTTATTGTTGAACGATGCGCGCAATTCCGACTTGAATGCCGATCCGTATGGGTACGGGTACGGCTATGCGCAAAACGTAGAGCGCAATACGAGAGCGGATGCGGGCGCGGAGCAGAAATAGAATGAATATCACGCGCGTGGAGCGCTTTCGGATTTGCAGTTCAAACCGCTTTGTATTGCTGGGCCTCTTTGCATTCTCACCTTTTGCGGTCAACGCACAAGAAGGCGGCGGGCAGGCGGGAGACAATACCAACTACAACCGCGGCTGGTCGATCGGCGTGAACGTCGAATACACGGACAATTTTCTGCGTACGCCGATAGACGAAACGGAAGAAACGACGGGAGCGGCGTACTTGCGCTTCGATTTCGGCGCAAGTCGCGAACGGTGGCGATTGAGTGCGATTTCCGATCTACAGTACCGCGTCTATCAAAACGACGTTGCCGATAACGAACTACTGGGCGGGTTGACCGCTCAGGGCGAATTGAAACTCTTCGGCGACTATCTGTGGTTGACGGCTTCCGATCACTATGGGCAAGCCCAACAAGACGTCACGCAACCTGACTCGCCAGTCAATCGCGGATACATCAATGAATTGTCCGTGGGCGCACATGTGGAGATTCCAATCGGCAGGCGCCTTGCGCTCTTCGGCAGCGACAATTGGTCCACCGTGTCCTATGGTGAGTCGACGGAAGACTACGAGCGTAATGCGATTACAGCGGGTTTGCGGCAGTCGCTGTCCGAGCGGACTTCCGTATTTCTGCAGGCATCTCGGAGCCGCGTGCAATACAGCGCCGACGGAACGCAGGTGATCGGCACTGCGAATCAGGACTACGACATCGAAGAGGGCGTCATCGGGTTCAATGCGAATCTGGCTCGCACAACGATGGCGATCAGCGGCGGACAAACACGAGTTCGCGGCATGGCGGATTCACCTGATCAATTGCTGTTGAGGGCATCGATCTCGCGAAAGATCGGAGCGCGCCTCACGTTGTCGTTGGATGGCGGTACCGAGTACTCGGACACGACGCAAACCTTCGTACGCGAGCAGCAAAGTCTCGGACCTAACGTTAACGGTGCCACGCGCGAGATCACGGCCGATCCATTCAAGTCCGACTACGGCACATTCGGCGTTGCTTACGACGGCAGTCGCTACGATGTGCGCAGCAGCCTGTTGTATCGAAAAGAGCGGCACGAACAATCGCCGGAGCGCGACGGTGAATACGCGTACGCCGAACTCGTCGTGACGCGTCGCTTTTCAGAGCGAGCTTCGGTTTCCGTGACCGGCGGTTACAACCAAAGCGATCGAATGGAAGTAGCCCCTAACGGCACCATCGTTAACAGCGACGATACGCTGCACGATACCCGTGTCCGGCTCAGTTTCAATGTTCGGCCTTGGCGCAACGTCGTCGTCGAAGCGTACGGCGAGACCTACTCTGGCAGCAGCACCGGTTTCGATTATCGCGAGAACCGCGCCGGGCTCTCCATCGGCTACTCGCCGTACAACGCGCAACAGTAGCCTAGCCGCCATGATCAAAAATGCGATGACAATCGACGTGGAGGACTACTTTCACGTCACCGCCTTCGCCAATGTTGTGGACAGAAGTCGCTGGGACGATCTCGAGTATCGGGCCGAGCGCAATACCCATCGCGCAATGCAGTTGTTCGCCGATGCCGGGGTGAAAGCCACCTTCTTCGTTTTAGGTTGGGTAGCCAAGCGCTCGCCCGGCTTAGTCCGCGACATTGCGGCCGCAGGTCATGAGATTGCTTGCCATGGGATGAGCCATCAGCTGGTGTACAAGCAGACGCGAGAGGTCTTTTTTGAAGAGACGCGCGATTCGAAGAAGCTGCTTGAAGACATCACGGGCGCCAAGGTTCGCGGCTATCGCGCGGCATCCTATTCGATCACTCGCGACTCGCTGTGGGCCCTGGATATTCTTGCTGAATTGGGCTTCGAATACGATTCCAGCATCTTTCCGGTCAGGCATGACATCTATGGAATGCGTCACGCGCCGCGGGGGCCGTTTCGTCCCGGCGTTGGCGATTTGTTGGAAGTGCCACTGACCACGGTCGAGGTACTCGGTAATCGGCTTCCGGCCGGTGGTGGCGGCTATTTCAGAATACTTCCGTACGCGTTCTTTAAGTGGGCCCTGCGCCGTGTCAATGAACGTGATGGTCTGCCTGGCGTGTTCTATTTCCATCCGTGGGAAATCGATCCGGCTCAGCCGCGCATTGCAGCAGGCTGGCGCTCGCAATTTCGCCACTATCACAATCTCGATCGCACCGAATCAAGACTGCAGGCACTCCTGCGCGATTTCGCCTGGGATCGCATGGACCGGGTGTTCTTGGAGCCGGCGCGAGTTGCGGCGCCGGCGATCGTGCCTTTGGCAATTGCCGGGGTTGCGTAGTGCAAGCCGCGGTTTCGCATCCGAAGGGCAGCACACCCGCTGACCCTTCGTCCGACCGCGGAAGCGCACATGACGTTCGCGTGCAACCGATCGACGACGCCGGCCGCGTCGAGTGGGATGCGTATGTCGCGAGCGCGCCCCATCAAAAGTTGTATCACCTCTATGCTTGGCGCGATGTCATTCGTACGGCCTTCGGGGGCGAGACGCACTATTTGGCTGCCTATCGGCACGGGCGAATCGTTGGTGTGCTGCCGCTTGGCCGCTTGAACAGCAAACTATTCGGCAATTTCCTTGTTTCGCTGCCTTACTTTAACTACGGCGGAGTGCTTGCTGACGACGCTGCCGCGTCTCAATCGCTGTGGAGCGCCGCAGTTGAGCTTGCCGGTCGTTTGAAATGCTCGCATTTCGAGCTGCGTCACGACGATCAATTGTTTCCAGATATTGCCGTGCGCACCGACAAGGTGACCATGCTGCTGCCGCTGCCAGGTTCTTCGGAGGCGTTGAACAAACAGCTGTCGTCGAAATTGCGCTCGCAGATCAAGCGGCCGACACGAGAAGGTGCGATCGGCGAGTCCGGCGGCATCGAACTGCTCGACGATTTTTATGCGGTTTTCGCGCAGAACATGCGCGACCTGGGGACGCCGGTTTACGCGCCGGGTTTATTTGCGAACATCTTGCGCCAATTCCCAGACAAGGCGCGCCTCTTCGTGGTGCGAGTGGCTGGCAAGCCGGTCGCGGCTGCTTTTATCATCGGTCACGCGGAACTCATGGAGATTCCGTGGGCTTCGTCGTTGCGGGAAGCGAATCATCTCAGCGTCAATATGCTGCTGTACTGGGAAGTGCTGAAATGGAGCGCGGACAACGGTTACCGATGGTTTGATTTCGGTCGCAGCACGGTCGATGCCGGAACGTTTAAATTCAAAAAGCAGTGGGGCGCGGAGCCCAAGCAACTGTATTGGCACTATTGGATGAAAGACGGCGGCGGACCGCCCAAGATCAATCCCTCGAACCCAAAATATGCGTTGCTGATCGCAGCTTGGCAGCGCTTGCCGCTGTTTGTTGCGAATTGGATCGGCCCGAAGCTCATCAAGCATTTACCGTGACCTTATAAAAACAGAATGTGCGGCATCGTTGGAGTAGCCTGGGATTCGAGGTCAGCGGCGCCATCGTTGGAGGCTGTGCGTCCGATGGCGGATGCCATCGTTCATCGCGGTCCCGACGACGATGGCTTCCACGCCGGTGACGGCGCCATCATTGGCATGCGGCGGTTGTCGATCATCGATCTTTCGGGTGGCCATCAGCCCATTGCCAATGAAGATGAAACGCTATGGCTCGTCTGCAATGGCGAAATCTACAACTTTCAGCCGTTGCGCGAGCGCTTGAAGCAAGCGGGGCATCGATTCCGCACCGGCAGCGATGTCGAAGTCATTCTTCATTTATATGAAGAGTACGGCGACCGCTTTGTCGATCACATCACTGGCATGTATGCCGTGGCGCTCTGGGATGCAAAACGGCAGCGCTTGATTCTGGTGCGCGATCGAATGGGGCAAAAGCCGCTTTACTACTCGGTCAGCAATGGACGGTTGGTGTTTGGCTCCGAGGTCAAGTCGCTCCTGCGGTCGTCGTTTGTCAAAGCGGACATCGAGCGTTCCGCATTGCGCGATTATCTGGCGCTCGGATACGCACCTTCACCCGGTACGATGTTTGCCGGTATTCACAAATTGCCGCCTGCATCGACTTTGATTTGGGAGCAGGGTGCGTTTCGCATCCAATCCTACTGGCAAATTCCAAGCGTCATCGATACGAAGCGCAGCGAAAAGGACTGGTCCGAATCAATTCGAAGCGAACTCGAGCGCGCTGTCGCAGACCATATGATCAGCGACGTCCCAATCGGGGCGTTCCTCAGCGGAGGCATCGATTCGAGTGCAGTCGTGGCACTAATGGCTCGGCATAGCAGTCGGCCTGTCAACACCTACTCAATTGGGTACACCGGCGGCAGCACCGAGAGTTATTACAACGAACTGAGTTTCGCTAAGCAGGTGGCCGAGCGATTCGGCACCCATCACACCGAAATCCCCGTGAAGCCACAAGTGGCGAAACTGTTGCCGAAACTTTTGTGGCATGTCGAAGAACCGATTTCGGATAGTGCGATGCTGACAACGTTTCTCGTGTCGGAGCTGGCCGCGAAGAGCGTAAAGGTCATCCTGTCCGGTGTCGGCGGAGACGAATTGTTCGCGGGCTATCGTCGCTATCTCGGCGAGCATTACAACCGGCAGTATCGGCGCATCCCGGCGTGGATACGCAACGGCTTGTTGCGTCCTGCGGCAAACAGGTTGCCGAGCGGCCGGCAGAACAAGTTGATGGACTTGTCGCGTTACGCGCGCAAGTTTATTCAGGCCGCCGATCTGGATTGGCGCTCGCAGTATCGCCAGTACATGGAAATCACTGCGCGCGCGCAAGTCGACTTCCTGTTGTCGGAGCCGACGGCTAAGGATTCGTATGATGCGGCTTTAGCGGCGGAGGTTACGGAAGACGAGCTGTTGCGGCTGTTCAGGGTCGATGCGCAGACACAACTGCCCGAGGATCTGCTGCTGCTTACGGACAAGATCACCATGGCGACGTCAATCGAGTGCCGGGTGCCATTTCTGGATCAGGGGCTCGTTGAGTTGGCGGCAACCATTCCAGCCCACCACAAATTGCCGGGTGGTGAACTGAAAGGCCTGCTCAAGCGATCGCTGGAGGGGGTGCTGCCGCATGATGTGCTCTATCGCAGCAAGCGTGGTTTCGGTGCGCCGGTTGGACAATGGCTGAAGCGAGATTTGTTGCCGCTTCGCAGCGCGCTGCTCTCGAAGCAAGTCGTGGAGTCGCGAGGTCTGGTCAGCTGGACCGCCGTTGAGCGTGCCATGCAGCAGCACGACGGCAATCGAGAAGACTATTCGGACTTGCTGTTCGTTTTGCTCAATCTTGAGTTGTGGTGCCGACTGTTCATCGATGGTCGTAGCGCCGACGATTTAGGGATCGAGATGTCCGAACTGGCGGGTTCGCGATGAGCACAGACTCGCGTCCGCTCATCGCGCATATCCTGTTTCGACTGGATTACGGCGGTATGGAGAATGGAATCGTCAATCTAGTGAACAATTTGCCTACTGATGAATTCCGCCATGCAGTGATCGCGCTCACCGACGCGACTGTTTTTCGCGAGCGCATTCGACGTCCGGATGTCGAAGTCCACACGTTGAACAAGCGCGCAGGGCAGGATTTGGGTGCATACGTTCGCCTGTATCGACTCCTTCGAGCGTTGAAGCCGGCTATTGTCCATACACGCAACATCGGGACCATGGATTGTGCATTCATTGCCTGGTGTGCCGGCGTGCCCGTGCGTATCCATGGCGAGCATGGCTGGGACGTTCATGATCCGGATGGCAAGAGCAAGAAGTACGCGTGGATGCGCCGCGTCCTCAATCCCTTTGTGTCGCGCTACGTCACAGTGTCCCAGGATCTGCGCCGCTGGCTGACAGAACGCATCGGGATTTCCGCTGCTAAAGTCCAGCATATTTGCAATGGCGTGGATACTCAAAAGTTCCAGCCGCGTGCGGTTTTAGGGGCGGCAACGCTGCCAACGGACCGATTTCCACCGGGATGTGTCGTGGTCGGCAGCACTTTGCGCTTTCAGACGATAAAAGACCCGTTTAACTTGGTCAGTGCCTTCATCGAATTGCGCCGCCGGCTCCAGGGGAAGATCGAGGTTCGGCTGCTGATGGTCGGCGACGGCGCATTGCGGGAAGCTGCATTGCAGCGACTGGCCGCAGCCCAAGAGCAAGATGCGGCTTGGTTGCCGGGGGCCCGAGACGATGTGCCGGCGCTGCTGAGGGCAATGGACATGTATGTATTGGGCTCGCTTCGAGAAGGCATCTCGAACACGGTGTTGGAGGCCATGGCAACAGGTGTTCCATTGATCGTAACGGCTACTGGCGGCAATGTGGAATTGGTCGAGCAGGGCGTGGTCGGTCAGTGCGTGCCGGTGGGCAATTCCACTGCAATGGCTGAAGCATTGCTACCTTATGTGACCGATGCGGCGCTGCGCGCTGAACACGGAAAGGCGGCAAGGCAGCGCGCGGAGCGCGAGTACTCGCTGGAGCGCATGTTGCGCGACTACGGAAATTTGTATCGATCGTTCGCGCAGGCTGCGTGAGCGTTCATTCGACGGGGAGACGTATCGATGTGCGGTATCAGTGGGCTTGTGGATCTGCGTTCCGAGCGAGCGGTGCGCGAGGATCTGCTGCGCGCGATGAATGGTTCGCTCCAGCATCGCGGCCCCGACGGCGACGGATTCCATATCGAACCCGGTGTCGGTTTGGGCCATCGTCGTCTGTCGATCATCGATCTCGAAGGCGGTAAGCAGCCGCTTTACAACGAAGATCACTCGGTCGTCGTGACCTTCAACGGCGAGATCTTCAATTTCATGGAAATTGAGAAAGAACTGCTGGCTCTCGGCCACACGTTCCGCACACGCTGCGATACTGAAGTGATCGTTCACGCCTGGGAGCAGTGGGGCGTCGATTCGATCAAGCGCTTCAATGGCATGTTCGCGTTCGCGGTTTGGGATCGCAACAAACGCACCTTGTTCGTCGTGCGCGACCGACTTGGCGTGAAGCCGCTGTACTACGCCGAAGTCGATGGTTGGCTGGTGTTCGGTTCGGAACTCAAAGCTTTAATGCGCCATCCAGGCATCCGCCGGCAAATCGACCCACGCGCCGTCGAAGAATATTTTACGTTCGGTTATGTTCCGGATCCAAAGACGATCTACGTCGACGTCAAGAAACTGGAGCCGGGCGCTTACATTTGTCATCAGCGTGGCACGGGGCCGGTGGTGCAGAAGCGCTATTGGGATGTTCCCTTGGCTGGCGCGCATATGCCGATGCGCGATGTCCGCGATGTAGAAGTGGAATTGCGCGAGCGGCTCAAAGAAGCGGTCCGTAAGAGGTTGGTGTCCGACGTGCCGTTAGGCGCATTTCTGTCCGGCGGCATCGATTCCAGCGCAGTCGTAGCCATGATGCGCGAGCTGGGCGCCAGCAATATTCTCACTTGTTCCATCGGTTTCCAGGAACCGCAGTACGACGAGTCCGAATATGCGCGCATGGTCGCGTCTGCAAAGCAAACGGACCACAAGGCCGAAGTTGTCGAAGCATCCGATTACAGTTTGCTGGACAAGCTCGTTGGAATATACGACGAGCCCTATGCCGACAGCTCTGCTATCCCCACCTACCGCGTATGCCAATTGGCTCGACGCCACGTCACTGTTGCGTTGTCGGGCGACGGCGGCGACGAGAATTTCATCGGCTACCGCCGTTATCGATTGTTCTCGGCTGAAGAGCGCTTGCGTAACATCCTGCCTGCCTCCTTGCGGCGCGCTGTCTTCGGTCCGCTGGGAGCACTGTATCCGAAACTGGATTGGGCGCCGCGAGTGTTCCGAGGCAAAACGACGTTCCAGGCCTTGGCGCGGGGCACCGTCGATGCTTACCTGCATGGCGTCTCGCTGTCCTCCGAAGAAATGCGCAGCGCGATGTTCTCGACCGATTTCAAGCGCAACCTGCAAGGTTATAACGCGCGAGAAGTCTTTCACGATCATGTCGCGGGCAAGCAGTTCGATGATGCGCTATCTACCATTCAGTACCTGGATTTCAAGACGTACTTGCCCGGCGATATCTTGACGAAGGTCGATCGCGCCAGCATGGCGCACAGTCTCGAAGTACGGACTCCGTTTCTCGACTACGAATTTGTGGAATGGGTGTCGAAACTGCCGACGGCGTTGAAGCTCAAGGGTGGCGTCGGTAAGCATGTTCTGAAAGAGTCGTTGCGACCGCTTCTTCCCGAAGAGGTGTTATTCCGCAAGAAGATGGGATTTGCCGTGCCCATCGACATCTGGTTCCGGAAGGCGCTTAACGAACGCATCGGCACGGCGCTCCGTGCGCCTCACTTCCGCGATAGCGGCATCTTCAATACAACCTACCTCGATCGACTGTTACGTGAGCATGCCTCGGGTCAACGGAATCACAGCGCGACGCTTTGGTCATTGTTGATGTTCGAAGGGTTCATGCGTAGTCACGATGCGCAAACTGCATGATCCGGCTGCTGACCTTCACCAACCTGTATCCCAATCCCGCGCAACCGCGGCACGGCATCTTTGTCGAGCATCGCCTGAAGCGCTTGGTGGGGACGGGAGCGGTCGAGGCGTATGTCATCGCGCCAGTCCCTTGGTGTCCGCTCCCGCTCGACAAGCAGTATCCAGAGTACCGAGTCCGCGATATCCCGGAAGTCGATGAGCGCAATGGCATCACCATTTATCATCCACGCTACTGGGTAATTCCTGGACTCACAAGTGCTTTGAATCCTTGGTCAATGATGCGCGCGGCAATGCCGGTGGTGCGCAAGCTGCTGGCTCAAGGACATGACTTCGACATCGTCGATGCGCAGTTTCTCTATCCGGATGGAATTGCCGGCGTAATGATTGGGCGAAAGCTGGGCAAGCGCGTCACGCTGACTGCCAGAGGGTCTGACGTCAATGTCGCGCTGCGCGAGTCGGTGCCGCTGCGGTGGTTCACTTGGGCGAAGCGTCATGTCAGCGCCTTCATCACAGTTTCAGCGGCCCTTAAAATCGCGTTGGTCGAGGCGGGCGCACCGGCCGAGCAAATCGAGGTGATTCGAAACGGCGTTGACCTCGAGCTTTTTCAGGAGCGCGATCGAGACAGCACTAGGGCAGCCTTGGGGCTGCAAGGAACTGTGCTGGTGTCGGTGGGTAACTTGGTGGAAGGTAAGGGGCATCATCTCGTGATCGACGCCTTGAGCGGACTACTGGATTGTTCGCTGATCGTGATAGGGAAAGGGCCGGAAGCGGAGCGGCTGCGCGAGCAATCCATGGCAGCGGGTTTACAGAATCGGATTCGATTTATCCCGCACGTCGATCAAGCGCAACTCGCGCAATATTACTCTGCTGCCGATATCACGATTTTGGCATCGAGCCGGGAAGGTATGCCGAACGTCGTTCTCGAAAGCATGGCCTGCGGTACAGCGGTGGTGGCGACCTCAGTAGGCGGCACGGCGGAAGTCATGTCGGATCCGGCAGCGGGCATTCTCATCACGAAACGGTCCGCGGCTGACATCGCGACGGCAGTGCGCCAGCTGGCTGGGAGGCTCTCGCGAACAGCAACCCGTGAGCACGCTCGCCAATTCGGCTGGCAGGATCCCATTGCGCAGCAGCTGCGGTTGCTGGAGCGACTGGTCGGCGATGCCGGCCATTCCACTCACAACCGATCAAACGCGCAGGCGGCCTAGGCCAAAGTTATGCGCATATTGCATGTATTCGATCACTCCTTGCCGGTGCAAAGCGGTTACTCATTTCGCAGTACCGCGATTTTGCGCGAACAACGTACGCGCGGATGGCAGACGGTTCATCTCACGAGCAGCAAACACGGCGAATTTCAATCGTTGAAGGAATCGTCGAACGATCTCGACTTTTACCGTACCCCGACGACCGTGACCTGGTGGTCCGGCTTGCCAGCCATGGACCAATTCGCTGTCGTTCGATCGATGCGAACAAGGCTCCGTGACGTCATCGAAGCTGAAAAGCCGGACATCATCCAGGCGCATTCACCTTGTTTGACAGGCCTTGCCGCTTTAGGTCTCGGCGTGCCCGTCGTTTATGAGATGCGGTCCTCTTGGGAAGATGCGGCAGTCAGCAATGGTCAAACGACTGAAGGCAGTTTGCGCTATCGACTATCCCGTGCGCTCGAGTCCTATGTATTGCGACGTGCCGATGCGGTCACCACGATTTGCGCCGGCTTGCGCGCGGACATCATTGCTCGCGGTGTGGCGCCGGACAACGTGACGATTATTCCGAATGCAGTGGATGTCGAACGATTTGCGCAGCGGTTACCCACCACGGATGCAAGACCGCGCTATCAGCTGCAAGGCGCCGCGGTCCTGGGTTTCGCAGGCTCGTTCTTTGCGTGGGAGGGATTGCCGCTGCTAATCGATGCGCTTGCCATCATGCTGCGCGAGCGCGGCGACGTGCGGGTCTTATTGGTCGGTTCCGGCCCTGATGAAGCTGCCGTGCGAGCCGCAGTGGAGCGCAACGGAGTCGAACGACAGGTGGTGTTTGCGGGGCAGGTCAAACAAAGAGACGTCGACGCGCTCTACGATGCAATGGATTTACTCGTGTATCCACGCTTGCCCATGCGCTTGACAAACATGGTGACTCCGTTGAAGCCGCTTGAGGCAATGGCGTTATCCAAAGTGTTCCTGGCTTCCGACGTCGGCGGTCATCGAGAATTGATAGAGGATGGCCGCACTGGGCTGCTATTCAAAGCCGGCGATGCGCAAGCGTTGGCCCGTGCTGCCCTTGATATCCTCGCTGATCCCGACCGGCAACGCCGCATCACGACCGCCGGCTTACGCTTCGTCCGCGAGGAACGCACTTGGGCGCATTCCGTGGCGGGGTATGAAGCGGTGTACCAGCGTCTAATGGCCAGGCAACGGTAGCGAGCATGTACGGTTTATCGACTCCAGCGCGAATCGGATTGCGGACAGCCGCGCAATGGTTGTCGCCCGCGGGTCGGCGCGCGTCACTATTGGTGTTGATATTCCATCGCGTCAGTTGGGTTCCCGATGCGCTCCTGGCGAGCGAACCGGACGCGCAACGCTTCGCAGACCAGATGGACTTGCTCTCGTCCTTGTTTACCGTTGTGCCGTTGTCCGAAGGCGTACGCAGGCTGCGGGAAGGTTCTCTGCCCGCTCGCGCCGCGGCGATCACCTTTGATGACGGCTACGCCAACAATCTTGAAGTCGCGACACCGATCTTAAAGCTACGCAAGTTACCTGCAACAGTGTTCGTCTCCACGGGATTCACCGGCGGCGGACGCATGTGGAACGATACGTTGATAGAACTCGTCCGCGCAGCACCCGCCGAACTTGATTTGCAGAAATTCGACCTGGGCGTTTACCAGCTGACGTCGATGGCTGCGCGTCAAAAAACCATCGATGCGTTGATCGACAAGCACAAGTATCTGGAGCCGGTCGAGCGACTGGCTCGTGTCAACGA
>WUUC01232925.1_pt1 | contig 20728 bp, 15 predicted proteins | sample 6278441 | NCBI WGS metagenome assembly WUUC01 (sample SAMN13675441, study PRJNA597444) | soil metagenome | isolation source: soil | place: USA: Washington | collected 2017-10
AAAAAATCACTTTGTTCACGCATTTTATCATTCATGATCTTGAACTGATCATCTTTTAATCGATATGCATTATCGAACTGTAGCGCCCTCATCTGTGCAAGCTTAGCCCTCTGTTCGGCCACGTGTGCCTCCCTGTCTGCCGACCACAGGTCGACGTTGGGAGCATAAACTCCCGGGGATACAAATACGTCGGGATTGGGTATGGCCTGAAGACTTTGCAACTTCCAGACGCGTTCAGCAAGTACTTTCTGGCGGCTGACATCAGAGGAGTGTCGGCGACGTTGATCGAGATCGACGGTTGCCGCTGCCTCATCATGTCCTTCCTGATCGTCACGATGTTCTTTCTTCACATCCTCCATCAGCTTGTTTATCTCCTTCTGATTCTTTTCGTAAAAATCCTTGAATTGCTCTTTGAATTTCTTTGTGAATTCTTTTTCAAACTCTTCCATCTCTTCGACGCTCATGCTGCGATATTCGAATCCAGGTATGCTATCGAAAGATTTGAATCTTTCCAGGTTGAAGTTAAAGTCCATCGGAGCCATTGGTACATCCGGAAGACTTTCGAGAACCTCCAGTGCTTCGAGTGCAGCAAGACCTTCGAGACCTTCGACTATCGGCGTCTCCATCATAGGAGGCATAACGAAGTCGATATCCATATCTTCCGACGAGAATTCGTGGTCAGGGACGAACTCGATCTCCGGGATCTCATCGATCTCGTCGACGGGTTCATGCACCCGGTGTTTGTTCGACTTGATCACCTTAAGACCTTTGTCCTTCGAGGTGTCTGCAGCAAGGGCGCTATGCTCATTGATATAATTATTTGAAACCTTCATGTCGGCTTCTGAGCCGATCGAAAGCCACGATGCACAGATCAATCCGAGGAAAACAACCGCTACTGGTACGAGCCGGCCTTTTCCCCAATCATTTTTGGCGGAATTTTCCATAATTCTTTTGATTCGATTCAACAGTTGATTTTTATTACCCGCTATACCCAGTGCCAATGTCGACGAACTGCGCGAAGCTTCCAGATGCGCCAACGTCTTCACATAACTGATCGGGCTTATTCCTTTCGCAATCACCATGTCGTCGCAGCAGTTCTCACGCTCTTCGCGAATGAGCGATGAGATCAGCATAACAAATGGATTGAAAAAGAATATTGTTTCTACAACCGCCTGGCAGAGATTGATGATATAGTCCTGCCGGCGAATGTGTGAGAGTTCATGTACGAGGATGGTTTCAACCTGTTCGGGCGTGAGTCCTGCAAGCAGCCCAAAAGGGAAGAGGATCATAGGCTTAACAAAGCCAATGACCATAGGGGATGTTATGCCCGCTTCGGCAATCGCCACAATGCGTTTTATGTTCAGGGTTTGGGAGAGGTTATTCACCATGTTCATCCATTCATCAGTTACCGGATGTGAACTGCTTCTCAACCTGCCGATGTACCAAAGTCCGGCGGCGATTCGCACAAGGCCGACGACGAAACCGAGCACCCAGAAACGGATCAACCAGATGATGTTCGCATCGATCCAGCTTAATATTGTCGTTACCAGGGGCGACTGTTGAGTAAGTAGAGAAGATTGTTTTGAGATGCCTTCCGCTTCGTTTGACACTGACGCTGTCAGGAAGTGAAAAGCCTGCTGGGGTGTGGTTGTGGGATTCAACACCAAAAAGGTCGCTACAGAGCATATTAGTGTCAGTACCAGCGCACCCACGCCGAGGCCATATCTGACATCCGAACGGTTCGACGGGAGTAACTTCACCGCGATCTTCAACAAAAGAAATATGGCAAGACCCTGCCAGAGAGAGTGGATTAGCGTCCATCCGATGCTTTGGATGATGTGCTGCGGGATATTCAATGCATTCATTTTTCTCCTTTTTCAAGTTGGTCCAGGTATTCGCGGATCGCCTTCAATTCGCCGCTCGAAGATTTTCGGTTGCCGAGTGCGCTCATAACAAGCTCAGCTGCCGAGCCCCTAAATACGGTGTCGATCATTTTGTCGAGCAACACCTGCTGCGTGTTCTCCTGGGAGGCGATCGCTTTATATAGATGAAGCTTACCGCTCTTTTGGCGTGCCAGGTGGCCTTTTTCGTGCATTATTTGCATCAGCTTGAGAATGGTGGTATAGCCATTACTTTCATCGCCACCCATCAGTTCATGCACGTCCTTAACACTAATAGCGCCTTTCTCCCACACGATCCTTAAGATCTCGAGTTCCTTTTCAGTGGGTTTTGGAAGACTGGAAGAATTTTTCTGACTGCTCATTAATACGAATTGTTTCGTAATACAAGAATATTTCTTTTAACGATACGGGTCAAGAATTGTTACGAAAAAATTCGTATGATGGTTGCCACCCCCTTTATTACTATATTTTCGGGCATTTTCTGATGCCCCACGGAGATACATGAAGCGTCCCAACTACCGCAATTTCCTCATAACGGTAACTGCGATTTTTTTCACGTACGCGATTTTACTCACCATACTCCTCAACTTTGAAGAGACCGCGCCAGGGAGTAAGATCCGTAATTTTCAGGATGGCATGTGGTATTTGCTGGAGACGCTGACGACGGTTGGCTACGGCGATACACTCCCTGTTACCTATTGGGGTCGCATGATCGGCTTTGTCTTCCTGCTTTCGAGCTTCGGTGTTTACGGTTTTATCATTGGCCAGATTTCTAACTTTATGAGTACGTTGAAAGAACAAAGAGACCTCGGACTGAACGGTACCGACTTCGAAGATCATGTGGTCATGATCGGATGGAACGACTTTGGTCAGTCGGTGATCAGTCACCTCATAGGCGCCGGCCGCAAGGTTGCCATCATCACCAAGGACAGACCCTCCATTGATATTATCCGCGAGTATTACACTACCGATCAGGTTTACATCCTGTTTTCAGACTATAACAATTTCGATCTGCTGGAAAAAGCACAGATAAGGAAAGCATCCATCGTTTTCGTCAATCTAAACGACGACACCGAGAAGCTTGTGTATGTGATCAATATCAAAAAGCATTACAGTGACCTCCATTACGTGGTCACACTTGACAATGGAAACCTGAAGAGCACGTTCCACAACGCTGGTGTTACTTATGCCATTTCTAAGAACGAGATCTCTTCAAAACTACTGGCCAGTTATATCTATGAACCTGATGTGGCCTTGTTCAGTGAAGAGATCATTGCATTCGCGCATGAACAGGACGAGTATGACATGAAGCAGTTCTTCGTTGCTAACGACAACCCAATGAAGGGCATGTATTACGAAACGGTATTCTTCGATCTGAAGAAGCAATGTAACGTGGTCCTGATTGGTGTCGTGAAGGTGAAAGACGGACAGCACAAGCTTATGAAAAACCCTGAGACCAATGTCACCATCGAGGCGGGGGATTACCTATTGATGCTGATGAATGGAAGAGGGCAGGAGAAATTGAAGAAGGTATTTCATATAGAAGAAGGATTGTAAGAAATGCAGTTCACGCAAAGAGGCAAAGGCACCGCAAAGAAATACAAAGGAATTTTTTTGTGCCCTTGCGCGACTGGTTTGAAAAACAAGCGCTCCTGTCTTTTGAACAGGAGCGCTTCACCCCAAAAACCAAACCCCAGTAAATCAACCCTTCTTTCCCGTGGTTTTATGGATTAACCAATTTGCTGTGGTCAAGGTTCGGATATATAACGAGAGTATCAGTCGACTTATTGCACTCTAATTATTTTCCAATCAATTCTTTTCCTTGCGCCACATTTTCGAATGTGAAATCTGTTGCGTTTCGCAGATCAACGTAAATCACCGAGTCTTTATTTACAGAACCCGAAAGGATTTGTTTTGAGAGCTCATTGAGAATCTCCCGTTGCAGCACTCGTTTCAATGGACGTGCTCCGTATTGTGGATCGAAACCAAGTTTCGCAAGGCGATCGCGCGCTGCTTCAGAAATATCCAGGCCTATGCCAGACTCGCCGAGCCGCCTGATCACAAGGTCAGCTTGTATATCGACTATCTTCCGGATATCGTTACGACTCAACGGACGGAACATAATGATCTCGTCGACCCTGTTGATGAATTCAGGCCGTACTGATTTCCTCAGCACATCCAGTACCTGGTCGCGGGTTTCTTCGAGGACTTCGAAGTAATTCTCGTCGTTGATCTTCGAGAAGTTGTCCTGGATGATCGCCGAACCGATGTTGGTGGTCATGATGATGATCGTATTCTTGAAGTTGGCCACCCTGCCTTTATTGTCAGTGAGCCTTCCGTCATCGAGCACCTGGAGCAGTATGTTGAAAACATCAGGGTGTGCCTTCTCGATCTCGTCGAGGAGAATGACTGAATATGGCCTTCTCCGGATAGCTTCGGTCAGCTGGCCACCTTCATCGTAGCCGACGTAGCCGGGAGGTGCACCGATCAGCCTGCTCACACTATGTCTCTCCTGGTACTCACTCATGTCGATGCGCACCATGGCATGTTCGTCGTTGAAAAGGTAATCAGCGAGAGCTTTTGAAAGCTCTGTCTTACCGACCCCGGTGGTACCCATGAAGATGAATGAACCGATGGGACGCTTTGGGTCCTGCAGACCTGCACGGCTTCTGCGTACTGCGTCACTTAATGCTGTGATAGCTTCTTCCTGTCCCGCCACACGTTTTGATAGCTCGTCTTCAAGGTGTAGAAGTTTATCGCGTTCGCTTTGGAGCATCTTCGAAAGAGGGATGCCGGTCCATCGTGCAACTATTTCTGCAATGTCTTCGCTATCGACTTCTTCTTTGAGCAGCCGCTGTCCACCGTGCATTTCGTTCATATCCTTTTGAAGCGTCCTGAGGGTGGCTTCTACCTGGGTGATCTTACCATAACGGATCTCGGCAACCTTGCCATAGTCACCCGCCTTCTCGGCCTGTTCGGCTTCGAATTTCAGTCTGTCGATATTTTCTTTTTCGCGTTGTATTCCATGTACGATCGCCTTTTCGGTGTCCCATTTAGCTTTGAGGGAATTCCTTTGCTCAGAGAACTCGGCGATCTCGCGACTCAATTCGGACTCCTTGCCTTTATCTTTTTCACGACGAATGGCTTCGCGTTCGATCTCGAGTTTCATGATCTTCCTGTTGAGCTCATCGAGTTCTTCGGGAAGTGAATCCATTTCTAGACGGAGCTTGGCTGCGGCTTCATCCATCAGGTCGATGGCCTTATCGGGCAGAAACCGGTCGGATATGTAGCGACTTGAGAGCTCGACGGAAGCGATCACGGCGTCGTCTTTGATACGAACACCGTGGTGCAGTTCATATTTATCTTTTATGCCGCGAAGGATAGAGATCGAGTCTTCGATGGAGGGTTCGTCGACCATTACAGACTGGAAGCGACGTTCGAGAGCTTTATCTTTTTCGACATACTTCTGATATTCCTTCAGAGTCGTTGCACCGATAGCATGAAGTTCACCACGGGCAAGGGCTGGTTTAAGGAGGTTGGCAGCATCCATTGCGCCTTCTCCGCCACCTGCCCCTATCAGTGTATGGATCTCATCGATAAACAATATGATTTCGCCGTCTGAGTCTGTGACTTCTTTGATCACGGATTTCAGACGTTCTTCGAATTCACCTTTATATTTGGCACCAGCGACAAGCAAACCCATGTCGAGCGATACTAATATTTTCGACTTGAGGTTTTCAGGAACGTCACCATCGACGATCCGTTGCGCCATACCTTCGACGATGGCGGTTTTACCAACGCCGGGTTCTCCCAACAGGATGGGATTATTTTTTGTACGCCTGGAGAGAATTTGCAGTACACGACGGATCTCTTCGTCGCGGCCGATCACCGGGTCGATCTTTCCTTTCTTCGCCAGGTCGTTAAGATTTTTTGAATACCGTTCGAGAGATTTGTATTTGGCTTCCGCGTTTTGATCGGTCACTTTCGATCCGCCTCTTAGTTCGGTGATTGCTTTCAGGACACTTTTGCGATCGAAGCCTGCATCTTTTAGTAAAGACGATATTTTGTCTTTCGAAGACAGCAATGCCAGGAGGAGGTGTTCAACGGCGATGTATTCGTCTTTGAACTCTCTCAGTTCCTTATCTGCGCCCTGGAGTACGGTATTGCTCGCTGACGACAGATAAGGCTGTTGCCCGGTAACTACGGGGTACGAGGAAAGCAACTCTTCCAGTTTATTATTGAGGTGCTGAGCATTTATGTTTAGCTTCTTAAAAAGGTAGTCGGAGACGTTTTCGTCTGTTTCAAGAATGGCTTTGAGAATATGAGCCGGCTCTATCGACTGGTTCTGCCGGGTCATGGCGATCTCAGCCGACTTTTGCAGAGCTTCTTGCGACTTAATTGTAAATTTTTCGAAGTTCATGTCAGCGCTACAATCAAATAATAAACCCAACGGAAGGTAGACTTGTTTTCAGAAGATTTGACATTAAAATATTAGTAAAGTCCTGTTTTTCAGACAATTTGGCGTTAAATAGTGTCAGAAATACAGTTCACGCAAAGGCCGCGCAAAGGTCGCGGAGAAAAGCAAATGCATTCTTTGCGCCCTTTGCGTGGACTTTGCGTCTTTGCGTGAAATGCACTAAGCATGTCTAAAAAACCAGCCAAAAAGAAACCAGTCCACCATCCCGAGTTGCTGATCGAAACAGCCTGGGAAGTTTGCAACCAGGTAGGTGGCATCTATACTGTTATCCGTTCGAAAGCGCCATGTATTATGAAGAGCTATGCAGGCAGCTATTGCATGGTCGGCCCCTACGTGAGCAAAAGTATACAGGCAGAGCTCGAGCTCATCGAAACACCGTCCGACATCTTTGGGCTTGCTGCCGCCAACTTGCGGAAACGCGGCTACGACGTTTATGATGCCGTGTGGCTGATAACCGGGAAACCACGGGTGATACTCCTCAACCCGAATGTCATCGAAGAAAAAGCCCTGAACGTTGTTAAGTATCTGCTCTGGAAGAACCACAACATCAGTATTCCCAGCGACAATAAACTGGTCAACCAGGTGGTCGCCTTCGGATACCTTACCAGGTTGTTTTTTGAAGAAGTCCTCAAGCTGATCTCACCGGGTCAGCCGGTGATCGGGCACTTTCATGAGTGGATGTCAAGCCTTCCGATACTAGACATTAAAAAAGACAAACTGCCGATAAAGACAGTCTTCACCACTCACGCCACTCAACTCGGCCGGCACCTTGCCATCAACTCGCCTTTGTTCTATGCCCACCTGCCGTTCTTCAAACACGATGAAGAAGCGAAGAAGTTTGGTGTCCATACCGAAGAGGCGATCGAGTACGCGTCTGCACAGTCTTGCGATGCTTTCACAACCGTGAGCGACGTCACAGCACGCGAATGTAAACACCTGCTGAAGAGAACCCCGGAGGCCATACTTCCCAACGGGCTTAACATAGAACGCTTCGAAGCACTTCACGAGTTCCAGATCCTTCATGAGCGATACAAGGAACTCATTCATGAATTCGTCATCGGTCATTTCTTTCATTCGTACTCATTTGATCTTGACAAGACGATATACTTGTTTACCTCTGGGCGTTACGAATACAAGAACAAAGGATTCGATCTTACGCTGGAGGCTCTCTCGCATCTGAATGATCAGTTGAAACGTGAGAAGGCCGATCTTACAGTGATCATGTTCTTTGTCACCAAACGTGATTATTACAACATCAGTCCCGATGCACTTCACTATCGTGCGATGATGGAAGAGGTACGGCAGGTTTGCGACGAAATTCTGAAACTCGCAGGACGGAAACTCTTTTATGAATCAACCCGTCGGCAGGACAACCGGCTTCCTGAATTAAATGATTTCATCGACGAATACTGGAAACTTCGTTATCGCCGGACGATCCAATCGTGGAAAAGCAACAAGCTACCAGCAAACGTAACACACAAACTTGTTGACGAGCAGCAGGACGAGATCGTTCAGTTCCTTACCCGGCGCGGGCTTCAAAACAAACAGGAAGACAAGGTGAAGATCATTTATCACCCGGACTTTATAACTTCAACCAACCCGCTGTTCAGTCTCGATTACAGTCAGTTCGTTCGGGGTTGTCACCTCGGCGTTTTTCCGAGCTACTACGAACCATGGGGTTACACGCCCCTTGAATGCATGGCTAGTGGTGTACCGAGCGTCACCAGCGACCTGAGTGGCTTTGGTGATTACCTTCTTAAGAACTTCCCAGATCATAATAAGCATGGCATGTACGTGGTGGAACGTGGAAAGCGTACGTTCGACTGGAGTGCACGGCAACTCTCTGGTTTCCTTTACCAGTTCCTGATGCAAACGCGCAGGGAACGTATCAATCAACGGAATCACGTGGAGAATTATTCGGCTGCGTTTGATTGGGAGAATCTTATAACACACTATCAGAAAGTGTACGACAACCTGATTAAAGTTTAAAGTTTGAAGTTTGAAGTTTGAAGGTTGAAGTTTGAAGTTTGAAGTTGGTGGCCGACAACTTGATAAAAGTTAAGAGTGAAGAGTGAAGAGTTTTAGACTCGGTGTCGACGACCAACCGGTTTGCGCGAATTATACCCTTTGAATTTATTCGGAAAAAACCAATATTTAACCGACACTTCCCCAAACTCCAGAACTTCAAACATCAAACCAGGAACTATTTTGTCACAGCAAGAAAATACTTACGACGCAATCGTAGTCGGTACAGGCATTAGCGGCGGTTGGGCAGCCAAGGAACTCACTGAGCGCGGATTGAAAACACTCGTACTCGATCGCGGCAGGGACGTGAAGCACGGCGATTACCCCACGATGCTGAAGGAGCCCTGGCAGTTACCACATGGTGGGAAAATGACTGCGGATGAAGCGAAGTTCCGCCCGGTGCAGAGCCGGACTGGCTGGATCGGTCAGTCGAACATGCACTGGTTCGTGAACGATTCAGAACACCCCTACCAGGAGACTAAGCCATTCGATTGGATCCGCGGCTATCATGTCGGTGGACGATCGCTCACGTGGGGAAAACAAACGTACAGGTTATCACAAATGGACTTCGAAGCCAATGGCAAAGAGGGGGTTGGCGTGGATTGGCCGGTGCGTTATGAAGAAATCGCACCCTGGTATGATCATGTAGAGTCCTTTATCGGTGTCAGCGGAAGATCTGAAGGGCTTGCACAGTTACCCGATGGCAAATTCCTTCCACCGATGGACATGAATTGTGTGGAGGAAGTTTTTCGCGATAAGGTTTCAGAAAAGTTTGGAGGGAGAAAAGTCACCATTGGCAGAGTTGCTCACCTGACAGCTCCGCTTGCGCATGACCCTACCCGCGGTGTTTGCCAGTCGAGGAACATGTGCGACCGGGGTTGCCCTTACGGAGCATATTTCAGCAGCAATGCGTCTACATTACCAGCGGCAATGAAGACCGGGAATATGACACTAAGGCCTAACTCTGTTGTGCACTCAGTGATCTATGACGAGCAAAAGGGAAAGGCGGTAGGAGTCAGAGTGATTGATGCGGTAACAAAAGAAGAGATAGAATTTTTCGCAAAGATTATTTTCCTTAACGCATCGACATTGGGCAGCACGTTCATTTTGTTGAACTCGGTGTCGTCGCGATTCCCTAATGGTATGGGTAATGGAAGCGATCAGTTGGGCCGCAACCTGATGGATCACCAGTACCGCGCCGGGGCTGAAGGAAAATTCGAAGGCTTTGAAGACAGTTATTATGTAGGTAGAAGGCCAAATGGCATTTACATACCACGCTTCCGAAACGTAGGTAACGACAAACGTACAGACTATCTCAGGGGATTTGGTTACCAGGGAGAGGCAAGCCGTGGCAGTTGGGCGCGAAGTGTTGCCGAATTATCGGTTGGGGCTGAATTGAAAGACCTTGTAACAACACCAGGTGAATGGTCACTTGGTATAACAGGCTTTGGTGAATGTCTTCCTTATTCAGAAAACCGTGTCACATTGAATCGCGACAAGAAAGATCCGTTTGGATTACCGATGCTGGTAGTGGATGCAGAATGGAGAGAGAACGAGAAGGTAATGAGAGAAGATATGAAATTTGCTGCTGCCGAAATGCTCGAGGCAGCCGGCTTTAAGAATGTGAACACATACGACGCTCCGAATAACATCGGTCTTGGTATTCACGAAATGGGAACGGCGCGAATGGGTAGGGATAAGAAAACATCGGTGCTCAACAAATGGAACCAGGTTCATGAGGCACCGAGTGTTTTTGTTACCGATGGAGGATTTATGACTTCATCTGCATGTCAGAATCCTTCATTGACATACATGGCATTCACAGCGAGGGCAGCAAGTCATGCAGTTGAAGAATTAAAAAAACAAAACTTATGAACAGGAGAGAGGCAATACAAAAGACGGCCCTCGCACTTGGCTATACTCTTTCTGCTCCGCTGGTGTCAGCGGTACTCAATGGATGTAAAGCAAAATCCAACCTGGCCTTCACCCCCGTTTTCTTCACTGGTGACCAGGGCAGGCTCGTGTCTGCAATCGCGGAAACAATTCTGCCGAGGACAAATACACCGGGCGCGATTGACGCGGGAGTACCGGGTTTTATCGACGACCTCCTGGGGACGGTTTATAGCCCCGAACAACAAAAAGGTTTTACTGTTGGCCTTGCCGCATTCGCTGAAGAAGCGAAGGCCGAGATCGGCGATGATTTTATAGACGCCACACCGGAACAACAGCTTACTTTCTTGAAGAAAAAGAATGCGGAGGCCTTGCAAGGCAATGGAGGAAGCCAGTCAGAAGGCTGGTGGGCTGCGGGGACAGGAAGCAGTAAACCGTTTTTCCTCGAGATAAAGGAACTAACTGTTCTTGGATTTTTTACAAGTGAAGCGGGAGCGACCCAGGTGTTGCAGTACAAGCAGGTACCGGGTCCGTTTAAGGGGTGTGTTCCTCTTACCGAAGTCGGCAAGGCATGGGCTACTTAGACCTTAAAATTTCATAACCAGGAATATAACTGCCGGCAACGTAAAGCTATGTTGCTTAAGCTTTGAGTCAGGAGAATTTGGCTGGCCAGAGTTGACGGAGTGTTGTTCGACATTGATCCACTTGAAATAATAACTTGCTTCGGTACCAACCAATAGCCGGTTGTGGAACTGGTAACTCAGTGAAGCACGAGGACCGAAGCCAGAGCGCTTTTCTTTAGAGGACACTGTGATAGGACTGCTTCCATTTGTCGTGGAGATAGTTTCAGACTTGCTGGATTCGAGGAGGATATCGCCGCCCAAACTCACCAACCAGTTTTTCGACAGGTACTTTTTCTTTTCAAGGCCAAATCTCCATGCGATGTCATTCGTTTTCGAAACAAGACTCACGAAGTTATCTGTTGACCTGGTTTGTATCGATGAATAGCCGAGTCCGGTTGAGAATCCGAATCCGCTTTTTTTTGAATTCACGGTGTAAATCAATGTGTATGGATTAAAGACGGGAGTGGAATTTCCGCCAAAGCTAATAAGCTGCCGAAGCAGCTGATTGGCTTGTAACCCGATGTAGTGCGAAGCTGTTCGTTCCTTTTTTGGCTCCGGCTCAGTGTCATCAGTGGGACGATTTTGCGCAACTAAACGATGTCCTATTATTAATAGGATCAGACAAATTAGAATTCTAAAAAACATTTTATCTGGTCTTGAACGGATTAGAGAACTTTGGATCACTAACGATGGAATTATCGCTAAGTGTGTGCAGGAAAGCAATTATAGCTTTCTTTTCGTGGTCCGAGATGTTCATACTAGGGGCTTCCCCGTTTTCGCCTTTGAGACGAGGATCAAGGTTGGGGTGATTGGCCATACCTTCGCTATAGTGTTCCATTACGTCGTCGAGTGAATTGAATCGACCGTCGTGCATATACGGAGCTGTGTGGGTTAAGTTGCGTAGCGAAGGTATCTTGAACTTGCCCGCGTCGGATTGGTTGCCCGTGACATTCTGCAAGCCGTTGTCATTGTAGGCAGCATCGAGGCCGATGTTGGCGAATGTGCCTGCGAAGATGTAGCCGTTCGGCGATGTAACCTGGTGACAGCTGTTGCAGTCGTATTTGTCGGTAAACAGCATCATACCCTGAAGCTCGAGTGCATTGAGATCACTTGTCACGTTCGAGCCATCAAACTTCGACATGTTATGTGTATCGAACCGGGTTGACCCACTGCGCAGGGACCTCACGAAGGTCGCGACGGCGGTAGAGAGTTTCTCTGGTGTGATTTCCTCACTCTGAAATGCGTTACTGAAAAGAGTTTGGTAGTAAGGCAATGCTGAAAGTTTTTTCGCTAACGCGTCAACGTTGGTAATCCCCATTTCTATGTGATTACCGATGGGTTGAAGGATCAATCTTTCCAGGATAATCTCGCGGCCATCCCAAAAAAGATGTTGTCCTCCAAAGAATGAGGAGGATGTGGGATTAAATGCGGGCTGAGGCAGGTTAATAGCGCTACCGCCTTGAGGTTTGCTCATGAGCATGGGTCCGATCAAGCCCAGGTTGAGCAATGGCATCGAATTGCGTGTCGTGAACTTGCCACCGAAGCCACGACTAAACTGCTTATCATCTGAGAACGCGGCGGATTGTTTGTGACATGAAGCGCAGGAAGTGGTATTATTTATCGAAAGTTGGCGGTCATAGAATAGCACCCGCCCCAACGTGGTGATAGCGTTCGATGAGTCGTTGAAATTCTGGTATTCGTACGGTGTTGAAGGAAGCTCGAGATAGGTTTCGCCGACAGCGTCCAGTTCCTGCTCGTCACAAGAGCTTGCGGCAAACAAAACGGCCAGGAAGCATGAATAGCGGAGTAGATTTCTGACAGGCATGCACATTCAGGTTAAACTTGCCTATTGGACACATAAATTTAACTAAAAGTTGGTGTGAATAGTGTCGTTTTTTTCTAATTGACAACCAGTGAGTTAGGCAGAGTATGGCCTTAATCGGGGCACCCACCGCCCGACATACTTCTTGTATTGCCTGTATTCATCTCCAAACCGGCGTTCCAGAGACGGCTCTTCGGCCAGGATGAAGTAGGTCGTATTGATGCAGAAGAAAAGAAATGACCAGGTGGCGGTGGAGGTAGAATGAAGGAAGAGGCTTTCGGCAATGAGAATAAAAAACACTCCGGAGATCATTGGGTTCCGGACGTAACGATATGGACCAATGACCAACAGTTTTTGTGTGGGTGCCCAGGGAGCTAGTGTGCCCTTGCCGAAGATTTTAAAAAGTGTAATGGTGTAGAATAGCAAAGTGACTCCTCCGAGACAGAGGATGATGGCAAGAATCTTTAAGATGAGTATGTCGGGAATAAGTTGTGCGTTAGGATCGATGATTAGGTATGGGACGATGACTGTGACGGTGAAGGGCAACAGGATGATGTCGCGGAGGTGGGAGAGGATGGAGGGGGTTGACATGTGACTAAGTTAACGACACATGTTGTAGGGAGGAATTTTTTATAAGTGACGTGTAGGGGTTTGTGGTTGTGATGTAGTGACGGAGCGTTAAGATGTCAGGACCATTGAGGAGGCTGTTGGACTAAGGTGCCGTTTACAATGAGCTCTTTTGGAAGTAAGGATGTTGTAAATTTTTGTTCATGCTTAGCCAAATTGAGGCATCTGTTCCCTGCTGTTTTGAGGTAGGGTGATGTCCGGTATGGCGGCATGAAAACAAAGACTTTGTGGTTTGACCTTAGTTCGTGGATCGTTTCGATTGAAGGAATAAAATCACGATCTCCTGACACAAGAATAGACATGTCGCATTTGTTGTTGACAACATCTGCGATCATTCTCGATGCCATCCTGACGTCTGATTCTTTTTCAGTGAAATTAAAGCGAGAAGATCGACATTGGTTACATTTCACAATTGTCTTTTGGAGTGTCCCGAGGTGAACTTTAAATCTTGGGTCGATTTTGTTCGCCAGGAAGAATTGGTTTTGTCGCGTTTCCTTGCTCTTTTCGGACGGAATACAAGAAAAGTAATCTATCCCTTGAAGGGTTTGGTAGGGCTTAAGGAGCTTTGAAAAGAAAGACACAAGATCAAGCCAATAGTACTTTTTCCAGCCTGCGGCTTTCAGACCGTTATAAAAGTTTAATCCATCAACGTATACGTTTACCCGCTTGCTCATAAAAAAAGAATGGGCCCCCGATTAGTGGAGGGCCCTGCAGGCTAACTTCAATGGAAGCCCAGCAATGCCCGCAGGATGACCACGAGCACGGGGCAAAACTAATTCACCTCATCACTCATTCAAAACTGAAAACCCGTGCTTTCAAATTGAACCCTTAAAACAAACAGGAAACGCAGATTTCATGCTTTAAATGATCAGGAAAACCTGATTCAACATTTTGCTGAATCATCTTTCGATTATCGCCGCCACTCCCATTCCTCCTGCCGTACATACCGACAACAAACCTCTTCCTTTTCCCTTCTGAGATAACAACTTCGCCATACTCATCGTCACTCGGGTACCGGTGGCTCCAAATGGATGTCCTATCGCAACACTGCCGCCCTTCACATTCATCTTCGCCATGTCGATCGGGCCAAGCGCCTTGTCGAGACCAAGATCTTTGCGACAATATTCATCACTCTCCCATGCCTTAAGCGTGCACAGCACCTGTCCTGCAAACGCTTCATGGATTTCATAATAATCGAAATCCTGTAAGGAGAGATTGTTCCTTTTCAGCAACCGCGAAACAGCAAGTGTCGGCGCCATCAGGAGACCGGCGCCATGAACGTGATCTACCGCAGCTGCCTCACTGTCTACAAAGTATGCCTGCACGTCAAGATTGTTCTGACTCGCAAACTCTTCCGAAGCGAGCAGGACCGAGGCAGCACCGTCGGTGAAGATCGTACTGTTGCCTGCCGTAAGCGATCCGGCCGCACTCTTATCGAATGCCGGTCTTAACTTCGCCAACTTTTCCATTGTTGTATCCGTGCGCACAATGGTGTCGCGCTTCACACCTTTGAACTCTGTAAGCATGTCATCATAAAAACCCTCTTGATATGCCTTCGCTGCATTCACATGACTACGGTAGGCAAGTTCGTCCTGTGCTTCACGGCTGATCTTCCACGCTTTTACCATGATCTCCGTATGTTCCCCCATCGTCTTTCCGGTGCGAGGTTCACGAATGCCAGGAATTACTGGCTTAAGATCACGAAGACTGATCTTTAAAAATTTACTCAACCTGTCGCCGAAGCCTTTGGCATTCTGTAGATCGATCAACTTCCAGCCGAGTGAGCGCGGGCCGGTGACAGGAAGGTCGCTGTTGGTGTCGCTTCCTCCTGCGATACCTGAGTCTATCTGACCAGCCGCTATCTTAAGTGCAAGTAGATTTACAGTTTCGAGACTCGTTCCGCAGGCCCGTTGGACATTGAAACCGGGTGTTCGTGGATCGAGGTCAGTCCCAAGTACAACCTCACGGGAAAGATTCCAGTCAGCCGGAAAAGTGAGTATAGCACCTAGCGCTACATCGCCTATGAGTTTGCCGTTGAGTTTGAACCGCGATGTCGTTGCCTGGACGGTGGCTGTGAGCATCTCCTGGTTGGAGATCCGGCTGTATTCCTTGAACGATCTTACAAAAGGGATCCGTACGCCACCAATGATGGCAACCTTACCAAGGGGTTTCATTTGATTAGAGGTTTACTGATGTCGAACAAAAATTAGCTTCATTTAATCCGAAGCATGGGGAACAACCTTCGCAGGTCTTCTTCTTTCGGTTGTGTACCGTACTCGCAGATCTCGAATGCTTCGGCATGTTTTACCTGCGAGGCTTTTTCTTTTCCATACCAGCGCTCGAGCGAAAGCTTTACTTCGGGAGTGATCCTGATAGTCCTGTTCGTAGCGAGCCACTTTTCACGGTCGGCTACACTCTTGGGGACCTGTTCGAGGTAACCTCCGATCCAGGGAAGCCATTCGTAAAACTGGGAAGCATGTGCATCGAGGGCATGTATCTTCTGGTCGAAAACTGATGAGATGTCGATGGCTACGTCAGGGCGGAATGCATTGGGTCGCTGAAAGAAATCCTGGAAATAAAGGAACACGGGGTTTTTCCGCAACGGTGGGGTTTCAGCGGCAATATTCGGAACGGCAACCATGTAGGCTGCGTCTTGTACGAGAACACCGGTATATCGATGATCCGGGTGATAATCGTTGGGTCGGGGCGCCATTACGATATCGGCATTCCACTCACGGATCTTACGGATAACCTGGAGCCTCACGTCGAGACTCGGCACTAACTCGCCATCGTGATTGTCAAGAACATCGTAAGTAACACCAAATCTTTTACCGGCCTCCTGGGCTTCGGCGAAGCGCCGTTTTGCAAGCATGCCGCCACCTTCCGATTGATGACCAGCGTCGCCATTCGTAACAGCAACGAACTTTACCGCATAGCCGAGTTGTGCTAACAGGATCGCGGTTCCTCCGCCGTCCTGATCACAGTCATCAGGGTGTGCCCCGATCATGATTACGCGGAGTGCATTGCTGTTCTGAGCCTGTAGTGACAACGACACTATCATCATTGCAACAAACAGGTAAATAATACGCTTCATGAGAGTTAAGAGTTAAGAGTGTAGAGCTAAGAGTTTAGAGTTAGGTGATATGAAGTTATGGTTTTTAACGGAAATTTTATTTAAACCGTAGAGTTTGATCAATTTAACGCCTCTTCGAAAATTTGTAAGGAAAATTTGTAGTGGTGCCACCACTTATAAGCTACATTTAACTTAGATCTTATCAGCTGTAAAACTGTAAAAGTCTAAAAGTGTAAAAGTTAAGATGTAGAAAAGCCCTTAAATGTATGCGAATCTTTGTAACTGTAATTGCCTGCCTCGGGCTTTTGCCCTTTGAAGGATTGTTTGCACAGCAGATCTCTGTGAGTAAAACAAAAGACTTTGCAGTTAACGGGAAGGGCGACGCAGCCGAATGGAAAAAGACCGGGTGGATACCGCTCTCACACCGTGGAGGAAACATGAAAGACTACGAATCAAAAGTAAAGCTGCTGTATTCGGATAGTGGCGTGTATTGCCTGTTCCATAATTCCGATCGCAAGATCACATCAACGATGAGTGAAGACTTTTCTGATCTTTGGAAAGAGGATGTTGTCGAGATCTTTTTCTGGACCGATGAGAAAGTGCCGATCTATTTCGAGTATGAACTATCTCCACGCAATTTCGAACTTCCTATCCTGGTCCCTAATCTGAACGGGAAGTTCCTCGGCTGGCGCCCATGGCATTACAACGGATCGAGGGTCATCAAACATGCTACGAACATCCAACCCGGCGCGTGGACCGCTGAGTTTTATATTCCATACAAAGTTCTCGCCCCACTTACGAATGTCCCACCAACGAAAGGTATGACATGGCGCTGTAATATGTACCGCCTCGACCACGACGACGGTGTAACAAGATGGTCGTGGCAGCCGGTGCAAACCAACTTCCACGACTTTGAACGATTCGGTGTTTTGAAGTTCGAGTAGCAATCAGCTCACGACGCCTTCGCCATCTCCCAACCAATCATACTCTTCTTCCGTATCGTGCTCCAGCGATATTCTCCAAGAATTCCGTCTTTACGGATCACCCTGTGACATGGAATGAGAAAGGCAATGTGATTCGAACCGATCGCGGAACCAACCGCTTGCAAGGCATTGGGATTATCGATCGACTTCGCAATCTGTTGATAAGTTGTCACCGATCCCATCGGCAATTTCAACAACGCTTCCCACACTTTCACCTGGAAGTTGGTCCCCTTCACCAACACGTGAAGCTTTCCGCCGCCTTTCGCCCGGGATGTTATATCTCCCCCGAAAATTGTTTTTGCAAGCTGACCCGTAGCACCCTCGTCCATGTGAAACACTGAATTGTTCCAGTGTTGTTTCATTCTTTCAAGCTCCACACTTGCCTCGTCCTCCGTACCAACAAACGACAGCCAGCAGATCCCGCGTTCCGTAACGCCAATCAGGGCAACTCCAAAGGGCGTTTCCTGAAATCCGTATTCGACGCGAAGGCCACCACCTTTCTGTTTGTACTCTTGTGGAGTAACTGCCTCCAGGGTTGTAAACAGGTCATAAACTCTCGACTGGCTGCTGAGGCCGGCTTCTTCAGCGGCCTCCACGATGTTGCGGCTCTCCAGCAGTTTTGTCTTAAGGAAATCTACCGTGAGATACTGAAGGAAGCGTTTCGGACTGATCCCCGCCCACTCGGCGAAGATCCTCTGAAAATGGAAGGGCGAAAGATGAACCTTGTCAGCAACTTCGTCCAACTCCGGCTGGCGTTGGAAATTTGCCTCCAGATACCGGATCGCATCCTCGATGCGCTTATAGTTGATATGTTCTTCCTTGATCACCATCATAAAATTATCTCTTTTTTGTTGACACAAAGCTGCGCCTGTAACAAAGGGTATTCAACCTGATTCTTGCTGAATAGCCTCGGGGAAGTTATTTTTAGTACGCCTAAACCGGCCCCAAATACCATGAAATTCCTGAGCCTTGTAATATTAGCTGTCCTGGTGGCCACCTCGGCATTCGCGCAAAGTTTCGATACTGTTCAGATCCGTCCGTTGAAAATCACCGACAAGGTCTATATGCTCAAGGGCTCGGGCGGAAATATCGGCTTGCTTACCGGTACCGATGGGCTCCTGATGATCGACGACCAGTTTGCCCCGCTGTCAGAGAAGATCGCTAAAGCTGTGAACAGCATCGATGCGGGAGCCGTTCGGTTTCTCATCAACACACATATACATGGCGATCATACCGGCGGCAATGAGAATTTCAAAAAGTTAGGTGCGACACTCGTGGCTCATGATGTGGTTCGTCAACGGATGTCGAAAGAAAGTGTCAACGCCAGGACCAATCAAACCAGTCCTCCACGCGATAAATCGGCATGGCCTGAGATCACTTTTGCAGAGCGCATGAATTTTCATTTGAATGAAGAAGACATTGAGCTCTACCATTTTGCCAAAGGCCACACCGACGGCGATATTGTGATCCGATTTGTGAAAGCCAATGTTTATCACACAGGTGACCTGTTTAACCGAACCAGCTATCCCTACATTGATGGTGGAAATGGTGGTGATTTCAATGGCTACATCACCAATCTTGATAAGATACTTGCCCTGGTAGACGACAATGCTAAATTGATACCCGGTCACGGGAATCTCGCGACCAAAACAGATCTGAAAGCTTACCGTGACATGCTCGTCGATATCCGCACGCAAGTATCCGGCGCAATGAAAAAAGGAAAGAAGGTCGAGGATATACCCGCACTCAATGTCACCGCGAAATATGACGATACCTTTGGAAAGGGTTTTATCAAAGGGAAGGACTTCGTGCTCATTGTGGCAAACGCAGTCACAACTGCTGGGTCTAAGTAGATAACTATATCTTAGCCTTCTGAGGGTTCCGTGCTTTTCGTGAGAAACGCATACAATTACCGCAAGGGCGATAGCCAAGATCTACTGCTTCTTTTTCACTTTCGAAAAATACCCGGTTCAACTGTTTCATCCGTTTACCCGATCCGCAACGGAGTGTGCCGTAGATGCGGAGATTTTTATTTCCCGCGAATGTGATCTTTTTCGCAAGAATCAGGTTTCTTAGTTCTGAAGATTCAAGGTCCTTGTGATGGAACATTACGAAGCTATTGGGCAAAGGTGCGCAAAGTTCTCACAAAGTTTCGGAAGGAACATTAGCGAGTCTTTGCGGTACTTAGCGGGTCTTTGTGAATCTTTGCGTTATAGCAACAACAGATGAAGTTCTCCATTAAAACGCCGCCAGAGTTCAGCTACGAGTACAGCCTCGCTTTTTTGCAGCGTTCTCCAAAAGAGATACTGCATTCTGTACACGAAAGAGTGGTAAGAAAACTTGTCAAGTCAGGTAATGAATTCATTCTTTTTACGATTTCAGAGGGTAAACCTGCCTCGAAGGGCGTCGGGGGAACACTCCATGTCGAAATTGTGAGCAATGGTCCGTCACCATTGGCAAAAGAGATCGTGAAGAGTTACGTCAATGAATGGTTCGATCTCGACACCGATCTAACACCGTTCTATAACCTTGCCGGAAAAGATGATGTGCTGAAACCCATCATCAGGAAGTTTCACGGTTATCGTATCATGGGACAACCCGACCTGTTCGAGTCCCTCGTGTGGGCGGTCCTCGGGCAGCAGATCAATGTAGCGTTTGCATATTCACTCAAACAGAGATTTGTTGAAAAGTATGGTGAACGTTATGAACACGATGGCCATACTTACTACTTGTTCCCTACACCCGGGCGTGTTGCTCTCATTAATCCGGAAGAACTCATTCCCCTCCAGTTTTCACGACAGAAGAGCAAGTACACCATCGGCATCGCAAAGGCATTTGTCGACAAGCATGTTTCACGGGAGATGTTCCATGGCCGGCCCCTGCTCGAAGCGAAAGAGAAGCTTATGAAACTGAACGGCATCGGCAACTGGACGGCCAATTACGCCCTAATGAGGACGTTTCGTTACCCTGATGCGTTTCCCCTGGAGGATGTAGCGCTTCACAAAGCCCTTCGTATCAATATGAACATGCGAAAGAAACCATCGCTTGATCGTGTAAAAAAAATATTCAGAAAATACAAAGGATGGGAAGCCTATGCTACGATCTATCTATGGCGTAGTCTGTAACAAGGGTTGCTGAAATCGTACTGCAAATTCCGGATTGTCCAGAGTGATCACATCGCTCGGATCACCAAGTACTTCGTCGATCAGTCCATAGGTTCTTGCTTCGATTGCAGTCATGTACCGGTCGCGGAGGAAAAAATCTTCTATCTCTTTCCATGAATGCCCGGTGTTCTTGCCGATAAGAT
>WUUC01014551.1_pt1 | contig 20724 bp, 12 predicted proteins | sample 6278441 | NCBI WGS metagenome assembly WUUC01 (sample SAMN13675441, study PRJNA597444) | soil metagenome | isolation source: soil | place: USA: Washington | collected 2017-10
GTCAAGGCCGTCCAAGATAAAGAGAAGGCCGCCCCGCGTGGGGCGGCCTTCAACGTGTCCGGTCGATTCCAAATGGAATGCTGCCTCTCTCTATTCCTTAATCCCGAGTTGCGTCAGGATGAATGCGTAGTCGAAGGCCAAGTCTTTGAGGGCGTCGTAGCGACCCGAAGCGCCGCCGTGGCCCGCGCCCATGTTGGCTTTGAGGAGGAGGGTGTTCTTGTCGGTCTTCATGGCGCGAAGCCGTGCGACGTACTTGGCTCCCTCCCAGTAGGGGACTTGGCTGTCGTTGAGCGAGACGCGGACGAGCATCGCGGGGTAGTCCTTGGCCGCTATGTTGTCGTAAGGCGAGTAGGTCTTCATGTACTCGTACTCGGCCTTGACGTTCGGGTTGCCCCATTCGAGGTATTCCTGAACGGTGAGCGGCAGATCGTCGTCGAGCATCGTGTTGATGATATCGACGAAGGGCACGTAGGAGACGACCACGCGGAAGAGGTCAGGGCGCATGTTCGACACCGCGCCCATGAGGAGCCCGCCCGCGCTCCCGCCCGAGATGACTAGGCGGTCTTTCGAGGTGTACTTCTCTTTGACGAGGTGGTCGGCGGCGGCGATGAAGTCGGTGAAGGTGTTCTTCTTCTGCGCCATCTTGCCCGCGTCGTACCAAGGCTTGCCGAGGTCGCCGCTGCCGCGTATGTGCGCGATGGCGTAGACGAAGCCGCGGTCGAGCAGCGAGAGACGGTTAGAACTGAAGCCGACGTTGGTGGGCGCGCCGTAGGAGCCGTAGCCGTAGAGGAAGAGCGGGCGCGCGCCGTCGCGCTTCAAGTCCTTCCTGTAGACGAGCGAGACGGGGACGCGCGTCCCGTCCGAAGCGGTGGCGTAAATCCTCTCGGACTGGTACTGCTTGGCGTCGTAGCCGCCGAGCACGGGCTGCTGCTTGAGCAGCGTGCTCTTCTGCGCCACCACGTCGTAGTCGAAGGTGGACGAGGGCGTCGTAAAGGACTGGTAGCTGTAGCGCAGAAGCTTCGTGTCGAACTCGCGGTTGGTGCTGACGAAGGCGCTGTAGACCGGCTCGGGGAAAGGCAGTTGATGCGGCTTGCCGGACTTGGCGTCGGTGATGCGAAGCCTCTGCAAGCCACGGTCGCGCTCGCTGACGACGTAGAAGTCCTTGAAGGCGTCGATGCCTTCGAGCATCACTTCGGCGCGGTGCGGGATAATTTCCTTCCAGTTCTCTTGGCGCGGGTCTGAGACGGAGGCCGAGACGAGGCGGAAGTTGCGGCCCGTGTCGTTCGTCAGGATGAGAAACTTGTCGCCGTGGTGCTCGACCGAGTACTCGTGCCCTTTGCGGCGGGCCGAGATGAGCTTCGGCATCGCGGTCGGCTTGTCGCCGGGGATGTAGCTGTACTCGGTCGTGTCGGAACTCGAAGAGCCGAAGACGATGACGCCGCGGCTGCGCGTGCGCCTCGAGAAGGCGCGGAACAACTCGTCCTTCTCCTCGTAGACGAGCGCGTCCTTGTCCTTAGCGTCGCCGAGCGAGTGGCGGAAGACCTTGTGCGGGCGCTTGGCGTGATCCTCGACGGTGTAGAAGAGCGTCTTGTTGTCGGGAGCCCAGAAGGCGTTCACGACTTTGCCGAGGTCGTCTGAGAGCAACTGCCCCGTGCGCAGGTCTTTGACGTGGAGGACGTATTCGCGATAGCCGTTATGGTCAATCGAGTAGGCCAGAAGGTTCCCGTCGTCCGAGACCACGTAGACGCCGAGCCCCGTGTACTTATGCCCCTTCGCCAGCTCGTTCAAATCGAGCGTGACCTCTTCGGGCGCGTCCGCGCTGCCTTTGCGGCGCGCGTAGATTGGGTACTGCTTCCCTTCCTCTGTGCGCGAGTAGTAGAAGTAGCCGTTCTCGCGGTAGGGGACGTTGGCGTCCGTCTGCTTGATGCGACCGAGCATCTCTTCATAGAGACGGGCTTGAAGCGCTTCGGTCGGCTTCATCGAGGCATCCGTGTAAGAGTTTTCGGCTTCGAGGTAGGCGGTCACTTCCGGGTTCGTCTTCTCGCGCAGCCAGAAGTATTCGTCCACCAGCGTCTCGCCGTGAATGTTGAGCGTTCGCGCGGATTTCTTCGCGGTGGGCGGGGCGAGCGTCCCGCCCGCAGTCATCGAGTTGTTAGTCTGTGCCATCGTCGTCGTCATGTTCGTGCCTAAATGGGACGCCAGCAGCAGCAGTGCCAGCGAAAGATAGAACCTTTTCATTACCAACCTCCGTTCGGGTCTTGAAATAATTTAGCGACTGAAAGCTTCAAGGGCTGGACTCCGCGCCGTTCGTCTGTGTCGAGGCGGAAAGCTTTCCCTGTATGTGTGCGCTCACGATTTAAGTTTACAGAGGCGAGGGCCGTTGGATTAAGGATTATAGAGACTCCGGCGCGCGCGCGGCAAGGCGCGCTCCCGTCTTTAAGGAACTTGCGCGCGCGGCGGGCGTGGTTGTACGCTGTGGCTTCAACGAACGTCCTGTCTCACTGACTCGTACCGCCGCCTGTAGAGAAAAAGGAAAAAAAGAAGCATGTCGAACGCACTCGCACGCGTCAGGTTCATCGCGCTGGCGCTGCTCCTCTGTGGAGCGTGCAGCGTGGTCTGCTCCGCGCAGACCGCCGGAGCGAAGGAAGCACCCGCCTCCGTCTCGGGGCGCATCTCGAACGGGGAGAAGGGCGTGCCGGGCGTCGAGGTCATCCTGACGCTGCCCGACGACCCGCAGGGGCGCTTCAGGGCGAAGGCGCGCGCGACGACGGACGCCGAGGGGCGGTTCCGCATGACGGGAGTCGCGCCCGGACGTTACCAGTTGATGCCGGTCGCGCCCTCTTATGTCATCTCGGGCATGACGGGCTGGCCGCCCGGAAAGGCCGTCAACCTCAGTCCGGGCGACTCGGTCGAAGACCTCAACTTCACGCTCACGCGCGGCGGCGTCATCACGGGCCGCATCATCGACTCCGAAGGCAAGCCCGTCATCGCAGAGCCGATACACACCGTCCCCGTGAACAAGGAGGGCGGCCCGGTCATGATGAGCGGGCCGAGCAGGACGACCGACGACCGGGGCATCTACCGCATCTACGGGCTCGCGCCCGGTCGCTACCGCGTGAGCGTCGGGCAGGATAGAAACGGCGGCATGATGCGTATGGGCGGCCCGCGCAGGTTCTACCAGCGCACGTTTCACCCGGACGTGACCGAAGAGGCGCAGGCCAAGATAGTCGAGGTCACGGAGGGCGGCGAGGTGGAGGACGTGGACATCACCGTCGCGAAGGCTTCCAAGACCTTCAAGGCCGAGGGGCGTTTCGTCAGCGCCGAGACGGGGCGGCCCATGCCGGATTTGCAGTTCGCTTACGGCTCGTTGGACAAGGACTCCAAACGCATAGGGGGTTTCGGCTTCACGGGCCACAGGACGAACGCGCGCGGGGAGTTTGTGACCGACGAGCTTGCACCCGGTCGCTACGCTGTCTTCGGCATCAGCGTCGAGCAGAGCGCGGAGTGGTACAGCGACACGGCGACGTTCGAGATTGACGACGAGGATGTCAATGGCCTCGAAGTGAAAATCCGTCGCGGCGCGACCGTGAGCGGCGTCGTCCACATCGAGGGCGCGCGCGACCGCGCGGCGCTCGCCGAGTTGATGCGGCAGGTCAAGCTCAGCTCGAACGTAGATGCGGGCGGCGAGCTGGCCGCGCCCAACTGGGGACAGGCGGTCGTCACTCCCGACGGCAGCTTCCGCCTCACAGGGCTGCGCCCCGGCAAGCTGCGTATCGGCTTGGGCTGGCCCCCGGTCAAAGGGCTCACGTTCGTGCGCGTCGAGCGCGAGGGAGTCGAGCAACGCAGCGGCATCGACCTTACAGAGGGCGCGCAGCTCACGGGCGTGCGCGTCGTCCTCGCATACGGCAGCGCCGTCGTACGCGGTCAGGTCAACATCACTGGCGGCACGCTGGCGCAGGGCGCGCGGCTCTTCGTCTCGGCCCGCCGTACGACGGCGACCGACGGCCCGCCCGCCTTGCGGCCCGTCGAAGTGGACACGCGCGGGCGCTTCCTCATCGAAGGACTGATGGCCGGCGAGTACGAGCTGCAAGTGAACCTCTTCCCCCCGGCACATCAAAACCGCCCGCCCGTCAAACAGAACATCACCGTCGGGGACGGCGGCGAGCAGCAAGTCACGCTCGTCTTCGACCTCAGCGACCCGAACAAGGGAGGCACGCAATGAGCGCCCTGAACACCGTGCAAGCGCCGACCTTGAAGCATTCGTCTGCGCGCAAGCGCCTTGCCTGTCGCGCGCCTCTCCGCGCGCTGCTCATCTCGGCGGCGCTTCTCTCCCTGCCGTTCGCTCCGTTCGTGCGAACCGCTCTGGCGCAGGAGCCCTCCAACACGGCGGACAACGCGGGCGCATCGAAGAAGACCGCCGACGCCGCCGAGCCCAAGCCGCCGGGAGGCACTGAAGGCGAGATGCCGCGCGGCGTCAACGGCTCCATCAAGGGCCGCGTCATCTCGGAGAACGGCGAGCCGCTCGGCGGCGTCAGCATCTACGCCATGGGCAAGAGGAACGCTGGCCCTCCCTTCCGCCCGCCGCAGTCCGCCACCTCCGACGAGGAGGGCGCTTTCATCCTCCAAGACCTTGAGCCGACCATCTACAACCTCAACGCCAACCTGTCCGGCTACGTGCTTGAGCCCGACACGATGCCCGTGCCATCGCGCAGCCGCGTGCGTCTCGGCGACAACGTCGTCATCAAGATGATGAAGGGCGGCGTCGTCACCGGCACGGTGACAGACGCGGCGGGCGTGCCTCTCGTCGGCATGAGCGTGCGCCTCGTCAAAGTGCGCGACCTAGAAGGCAGCGCGTTTAACGCCTTCCTGTCTTTCGGAACCCGCGAAGGGACGACTGACGACCGCGGCATCTACCGCGTCTACGGGCTTGAGCCCGGCGTCTACGTCGTCTCCTCCGGTGGCTCGCCGATGTACGCTTGGTGGCCCGTGCCCCACGCCGAAAGCGCGCCGACCTTCTACCCTTCCGGCACGCGCGACTCGGCGGCGGAAATCTCCGTGCGCGGCGGGCAGGAGACGACCGGCATCGACATACGCTTCCGTGACGAGCGCGGCCACCGCATCAGCGGCACGGTCGTCCTCCCGCCCTCGCAGCCGGGCGAGAACGCGGGCAGCCTCGGCATCAACCTCGTTCACGCGGCGTCCGGAACCTTCCTCGCCGCCGCGTGGAGTTCGGGGAGCGAGAATGACCGCTCCTTCTATTTCGAGGGAATCGCCGACGGCGAGTACGACTTGACCGTACAGCACAACGCGCGCGGCGGCGTAATGAGCAACTCCCCGCCGCTGCGCGTCAGCGTCAAGGGCGCTGACGTGACGGGCCTCAAGCTCACGCCCATCCCGTCCGCCAGCCTGAGCGGCACGCTCGTCATAGAGCCTCTGCCGGAGGCCGCGCGCGCGGGCGGCAAATGCACCGAGCAGAAGTCGCGCATGCTGCCGCAGGAGACGGGCATCTACGCGCGGCTCGAACATCTGCCCGCGCCGAAGAAGCAGCCGCGCCCGCGCTCCTTCGGTAACGAGACGACGCCCGACCAGAGCGGCGCGTTCTCCGCGCGGAACCTCTTGCCCGGTCGCTACCGCATCGAAGTTCGTCCCGCAGACGAAAACTTCTACGCGCGCTCCATCCAACTGCCAGAGTCCGCGACGGGCGCGGCGGCGACGACTCCCGCGCCCGCCGCCTCGAAGCCCGGCGCGGCCCGCGCCGCGACGCCCAACGCCGCCGTAGTCTCTAAGGCTTCCGGCGATGCGCTCGACCTGCGTTCCGGCCAGCAAGTCTCGGGCGTGAGCATCCGCGTCGCCGAAGGGGCCGCGTTCGTCGCCGGTCGCGTCGTCTCCGCCGAAGAGGGCGCGGCGCTTCCAACGCAGGTGCGTCTCTACCTCCTGCCCGCAGAGCGCGAGCAGGCCGACAACACTCTGCGCTTCTACGAAAGCATCGCTTCAGGCGACGGCTCGTTCCTCTTCCGCAACCTCGCGCCCGGTCGCTACTTGCTCGTCGCGCGCGCAGTCCAAATCGACCCGACCGACCCGACGACCATGCGCCCTGCCTTCTGGGACGCCGCCGAGCGCGCCAAGATGCGGCGCGAGGCCGAAGCCGCCAACCTCTCGCTCGACCTACAGCCCTGCCAGCGCGTCGCCGACTTGACGCTGCGCTACCCGCAGGCGGCCAACAAATAAACCGCTCAGAGGTTTTCAAACCCGTAAGGGGGCGCGACGTTGTATTCGCGCCCCCTTCCACGTTTGCATAAACCCTCTCCGACAGTTCATCATTTGAGCCGAGAAGCATTCCAAACAAACATCAGAGGGTAAAACCGCATGGACTGGCTGACCGATCCGCAGGCTTTGGTCGGGCTTTTGACGCTCACGGTGCTCGAAATCGTCCTCGGCATAGACAACGTCGTCTTCATCTCGATTCTGGCCGGTAAGCTGCCCCCCGCCGAGAGGTCGAAGGCGCGCAACGTCGGCCTCGCGCTGGCGATGCTGACGCGCATTGCGCTCCTCTTTTCCATCACTTGGATTATGCGCCTGACGACGCCCTTCTTTACGGTCTTCAGCGTCGGCATTTCGGGGCGCGACCTGATTCTCATCGTCGGCGGGCTGTTCCTCATAGGGAAGAGCACGCACGAGATTCACCAGAAGCTCGAAGGCGAGGAGGGCGATGCGTCCGCGCGCGTCGCGCCGTCGTTCGCAAGCGTCATCGCGCAGATTCTCCTGCTCGACATCGTCTTCTCGCTCGACTCCGTGATTACCGCCGTCGGGATGGTCGAGAACATCGCCGTCATGATTACGGCGGTCGTCATCGCGGTCGGCTTCATGGTCGTCTTCGCCGCCCCGGTCAGCGGCTTCGTCGAGCGCCACCCGACGGTCAAGATGCTGGCCCTGAGCTTCCTTCTGCTCATCGGCACGGTGCTCGTCATCGAGGGCTTCCACCAGCACGTCTCGAAGGGTTACATCTACGCCGCGATGGCCTTCTCCGTCTTCGTCGAGATGCTCAACCTCAAGGTCAAGAGAAAGGGCGCGCCCGTCAAACTCCACGAGCCGTACGTGGCGGAAGCGGGCGAATAGCGGGCGATGAAGAGCTGGCAGGAGCGGCGTCAGCGCAAGCAGGACGTGCGGATTTCAAAGGTGCACTCTCAAATCCGTCGAACGTGAGCTGCTCGCCGCTTACTGTCCGTTTTGCTTGCCGCGCCGCGTGTGCTTAAATGATTCTTTTCCGGGAGGGGCATTCATGCGGCACGAAAATACGCTCGGGGCTGAGCAGACGGCGCTCGTCATCATCGACATGCAGGAGTCTTTCCGGCAGGCCATCTCCGACTTCGCAGAGGTTTCGGCGCGGTGCGCGCTCGTCGCCCACGCCGCGCAACTGCTCGGCGTTCCGGTCGTCGTCACGGAGCAATACCCGAAAGGGCTCGGCCACACTGCGAGCGAGATTCGAGCCGTGCTGCCCGAATCGCTCTCGGTGGTCGAGAAGACGGCGTTCAGCTCGTGCGGCGCGCAGGAGTTCGTCGCGCGTCTCGACGAAGTGGCGGCGCGACAAGTCCTCGTCTGCGGCATCGAGGCGCACATCTGCGTCAACCAGACCACGCACGACCTCCTTGCGCGCGGCTTTCAGGTTCACCTCCTAACCGACTGCATCACCTCTCGCACGGCACAGAACCGGCAGGCCGGGCTCGACAAGATGCGACAGTCCGGCGCGCTCCCCTCCTCCACAGAGATGGCGCTCTTTGAACTCATGCGCGACGCACGGCACGAGCAGTTCAAGTCGATACAGAGACTCATCAAATAAGCCCTTAGCTTTTAGCCGTCAGCTTTCAGCCTGACGACGCGAGTCGGCTGTCTTTACAGCTAAGAGATAGCAGCCAACAGCCAACAGCTTCCATCATGGACTTTCTTTCTTCACTCAACGAGCAGCAGCGCGAGGCCGTGACCACGACCGAAGGGCCTCTGCTGATTCTGGCGGGCGCGGGCTCGGGTAAGACGCGCGTGATTACCGTCCGCATCGCGTACCTGATTGCCGAGCGCGGCGTCGCGCCGTATCACATCCTCGCCGTGACCTTCACGAACAAGGCCGCGCAGGAGATGCGCGAGCGCGTTCGCAGGCTGCTCGAAGGGCAGAGGCTCGAAAGCTCTCCGCTCGTCTCGACCTTCCACAGCCTATGCGTCCGCATCCTTCGCCGCGACATCGAAAAGCTCGAAGCCGGGTACACGCGCGCCTTCACCATCTACGATCAAGACGACTCGGTGCGCGTCATCAAGGGCTGCATCAAAGACCTCGGCTATGACGACCAGCGGCTCGCGCCGCGCCAGACGCAAGGGGCCATCAGCCACGCCAAGAACAGCGGCCTCGACTCCGAGCTGTACGCAGCGCGCGTCGAAGCCCACGACGAGAAACGCGCTGCCATCTCGCGCGTCTTCCGTCTCTACGAGCAGCGCCTCGTCAACAACAATGCGCTCGACTTTGACGACCTGCTCATCAAGACCGTCCAGCTCCTGCGCCAGCGCGAGGACGTGCGCGCCAACTACAACGACCGCTTCCGCTACATCCTCGTCGATGAGTATCAGGACACCAACAGCCTACAGTTCGCGCTCATACATTTCCTGACCGAGCGGCAGAAGAATATCTGCGTCGTCGGCGACGAGAGCCAGAGCATCTACCGTTGGCGCGGCGCGGACATCACCAACATCCTGAACTTCGAGCAGCAATACCCGAACACGAAGGTCATCAAGTTGGAGCAGAACTACCGCTCGACGCAGAACATCCTCGACACAGCCGACCGCGTCATCAAGCACAACATCGAGCGCAAGGACAAGACGCTCTGGACATCGAACCCTTCGGGCGAGCGCATACGCTATTACCAAGCGGCGGACGGCGAGACGGAGGCGCGCTTCGTCGCCGCCAAAATCGAAGAGCATCGCCGCGCCGAGCCCGGCCTTCGCGCCGCCGTGCTCTACCGCACGAACGCGCAGTCGCGCGTCTTCGAGGAAGCGCTGCGCCGCGCCGGGCTCGCCTACAACATCGTCGGCGGCTTCTCCTTCTACGAGCGCGCGGAGGTTCGAGACATCGTCTCCTACCTCAAGCTCGCCCTCAACCCGCACGACTCCATCGCCTTGCTCCGCGTCATCAACACGCCGCCGCGCGGCTTGGGCAAGCAGACGCTCGACGAGCTGGACAAGCGCGCGAAGGATTACGGCGTCTCGCTCTGGGAGACCGTCGGCATCGTGACCGGACAGGGCGAGGGCTTCGGGCCGCGCGCCGTCTCCGCGCTCAAAGCCTTTCAGTCAATCATCAACGGCCTCGTCGCGCTCGCGCAGAAAGAGCCCGCCTCCGAGGTCGTCAAGGCGGCCATCCTCGACACGGGCTACGCCAACGCGCTGAAAGGCGAGAACACCGAAGAGGCCGAGGGGCGTCTTGAGAACTTGCAGGAGCTGGTCAACGCCGCCGTCGATTACGACAAGGAGGAAGAAGGCGGCGGCCTGCGCGACTTCATCGACGCCGCCGCGCTCGTCGCCGACACAGACCAGTATCAGGGCGACGCGCCCGTCACGCTGATGACCGTCCATTCGGCCAAAGGCTTGGAGTTCCCGCTCGTCTTCATCGTCGGGCTCGAAGACGGGCTCTTCCCGCACTCGCGCTCGGCGACCGACATGGCCGAGCTTGAGGAAGAGCGACGCCTCGCATACGTCGCCATCACGCGCGCCGAAAGGTTCCTCTACGTCTCGCACGCGATGCGCCGCCGCGTCTACGGCGAAGAGCTTGCGTCGGAGCCTTCGCAGTTCTTGAACGAGATGCCTCTGGAATTGATGGAAGACCTTTCGCGCGGAGGCTCTTGGCTCTCGTTCGCGCGCAGCTCCGCGACGCTCGACAACCGTCACGCGGCGCGCGCCCTGAGCGGCGACGTGGGCGACTCGCAACCCGAACGGCGCGGCGGCTTCGCGGGGAAGACTTACAACAGCGTGGACTCCATCGCCGAGTTCTTCCGCCAGCGCGGCGACAAATTCAAAGGGCAGACGGGCCAGCCTCCGAAACCACAGACGCCGACCGTCAAGCGCACCTCCGCCTCCAACGCACGCGGCGGCGCGACGGCAGCATCCCCTTCATCATCCTCTTCCGGCGCGGCGGGCGCGGGCTTTGTCCCCGGCTCGCACGTCCGCCACCCGAAGTACGGGCGCGGCCTCGTGCTCCGCCGCGAAGGCGTCGGCGACGCCGCCAAACTGACGGTCAGCTTCCCCGGCTTCGGCCAGAAGAAGCTCATCGAAAAGTACGCCGGGTTAGAGAAAGCATAGGGTAGAACCTCAGAAGTCCGCGCCGCCGCCGCGATGAATAAGAACGGCTCGCTTTTCAGCTCATCATTCATCATTCCGCATCCATCAATTCATCGTTTATCTTTCCGGAGCCCCCACATGAAAAACTCTCGCCGCACGGCGACGATGTTGTTGTTCGTCCTTCTCGTCTCAAGCGTTTCAACTTTTCAAGGCGCGGCGCAGGTGCAGAAGAGAGGCATTCGCGTCAGGCAGCAAGGTCAGACGCCGAAGCCTCCGACCCCGGCGAAGCCTTCGACCGATGCCGCGCAGACCGCGCAGTCTGACCCTACCTCGAAGCCGACGACCGAGGTCAGGCAGCGACTCGTCTTGCAGCTCGGCCAGCGCACGATGACTTACGGCTTCTTGACGTTCTCAAGCGACAGCCGTCTTGTGGCGACGGGCGGCGGCACGGATGTCGTCGTGTGGGACGCGGCGACGGCGCGAGAGGTCAGGCGCTTCGGCGGCAACGTCGGAGACCCCGGCGCGCAGGACATAGACGGCTTGATGGGCGGCGCTTTCTCGCCGGACAAGAGGCTGCTCGCCGTCGTCGCCGGCCCGAACCTGCGCCTGTGGAACACCGCGACCGGCAAGCTCGTGTGGAAACGCGGGCACGCCGAAAACGCTTTCCTCCGTCGCGGCGAGACGCAGCAGCCCGTCGCCTTCTCACCCGACGGCAGGCAGATAATCGTGCGCGGCGATTTAGGGATGCTGACGTGGGACGCGGCGACGGGCCGACTCGCCGGACGCGCGCGCGCTAAAGGCGGCATCGGCGAGGGCATCACTCTGGAAGAGATGCCGCGAAAAGTTTTGACGGCGGACGGAAAGCACTCTTTGAACGCCGTGGCGGGCGTCGTCACCGTCACGGAGAAGGCTTCCGGCAAGGAGTTGGGGCGCGTGCGCTTCAAGGAGGTCGAGGGCGAAGAGGCCGATGGGTTGATGGCCTACGCACTTTCGCCGGACGGTCGCACGCTCGTCACCGCCGACAAGGTCAGCGATGAAGAGGAGGCGGTGCGACTCTGGGACGTGCGCGCGGGCGCGCTGCTGCACCGGCTTGAAGGCACGCCGGGCGACGATTCTTCCTTTAGGTTCACTGCCGACGGCGGGCTGCTCAACGTCTCCGCAACTGATGCGAGCGTGCGCGTGCGCGACATTGTGGGCGGGCGCGAGGTCGAGTGGAAGCTAGACGCAGCGCCCTCTTGGGTCGAAGTCTCTCCCGACGGTCGCTTCGTGCTCACCGCCGCTGGCCGTTTGGGGCAAGTATGGGACGCGCAGACGGGCGCTGAGCTTGCGCGCGTCGAGGCGGAGGTGGCGGAAGGCTCGAAGGAGGCTGTGGAGTTCTCTTGGGACTTCGCGGGCTTCACGCCGGACGAGACCGTCACCTTCTACGAAGACGCAGACTGGTTCGGTTCCGACCAGCAACGCTTTCGCTTGAGCACGAAGGACTGGAAGCCGAAGCGCGTAAACGGGCTCGGGCCGCTTCCGCTCGCGCGCAAAGAGGGGGGAACCGAGAAGGGTTTCGTGATGACGCGCGACGCGCGCGCGGCGGCTTGGGAAATCGTCGGAACCTCCGAGGGCAGCGGGCCGGAAAAGCAGTGGGTGACGGTCTGGAACTCAGACCCGAAAATCAAGAACAAGACTTTTCAGGTGGACACAGACGAGGCTTACATGGACGCTTCGGGCCTCGCGCTCTCGCCGGACGGGCGCAAGATTTTAGTCTCGACGGCCAACAACGGCGGCAACCTCGCGCAGGCCAGCGTCAAGGTGTGGGATGCCGACGCCAAGCGCGTGCTCTTCAAATTGAATGCTCCCGGCTTTCGCGTGGGCGACACCATCGCTTGGTCGCCCGACGGGCGCACGCTCGCCACGGGCGCGGAGGACGGCATGGCCTACCTCTGGGACGCCGCGACTGGCCGAAAGCTGCGCGCTCTTCAGGGGCACGCAGACAACATCCGCTCGCTCGACTTCTCTCCTGACGGGCGGCTCGTCCTGACCGTGGGCGCGGACGGCTTCAAGCGAATCTTCGCCGTCGAGTCCGGCGCGGAGGTCTGCCGCTTCATCTCGTTCCCCGGCGGCGATTGGGTCGTCGTCGATCCCGAAGGCCGCTTCGACACCAACAATCCCGGAGAGCTGCGCGGGCTCCACTGGATTGCGCCCGACAACCCTTTGAAGCCGCTCCCGCTCGAACTCTTCATGCGCGACTACTACGAGCCGCGACTGCTCGCGCGACTGCTCGGCGGCGAGAAGCTGAGCCCCGTCCGCGCGCTCGCGCAGTTGAACCGCCTGCAACCGCGAGTCAGCATCAACTCCGTCGAGCCGCACAAGGAGAGGCCCGAACTCGTCACCGTTCAGGTCGAAGTGTCGCAGGGCAGAGACGAGCCGTCGCAAGGCGCGGGGACGACGACGAACGCGCGCGCCTCCGGGGTCTTCGACCTGCGGCTGTTCCGAGACGGGCAGCTCGTCGCCTACGCGCCCGAGCGGGGCGGCGAAGTCAAGACCGACGCGCAGACCGGCGCATCCCTGCTCACCTTCGAGAACATCCGGCTGCCGCGCCGCGCGGACTTGAAGGAGGTCGAGTTCTCCGCCTACGCCTTCAACGAGGACAGGGTCAAGAGCCAGACGGCCCGGAAGATTTTTCGACCGGCCAGCGCGCCCTCGCCCTTCAAGGGCCGCGCATACATCATCTCGGTCGGCGTCAACGCCTACGAGAATCCCGCTTGGGACTTGCGCTTCGCCGCCAACGATGCGCGACGCCTGCAAGAAGTCGTGGCCGAACGCCTCGCCCGCGACGGCGCTTACACGGAGGTCGTCCGGGTTCCGCTCGTCTCCGACTATGAATTGAAGAATGGAAGTAAGACCGCGCCGCGCGTCATCACCGAAGCGTCGGCGACGAAGGCGAACTTCCGCGCCGTGCTCGACCTGCTCGCCGGAAAGACGGTTGACCCGCAGTCGCTCAAAAACCTCCCCGCCGCCGCCGGCCTGCGGCCCGCCACGCCCGAAGACCTCGTGCTCATCTCTTTTTCCAGCCACGGCTACGCCGACGAGCGCGGCAACTTTTTCCTTCTGCCTTTCGACACCGGCCCCGGCAACGAGATGCGCGAAGTCTTGAGCCGCGCCATCTCAAGCGAGGAGCTTTCCGCTTGGCTGCGCGACGTGGACGCAGGGGAGATGCTTCTCGTAGTGGACGCGTGTCACTCGGCGGCGAGCGTGCAGGGCGCGGGCTTCAAGCCGGGGCCGATGGGGAGCCGCGGGTTGGGGCAGCTCTCTTATGATAAAGGGATGCGTATTTTGACCTCGACGCAGGCCGACGACGTGGCGCTCGAATCGAACCTCACGCAGCAGGGTCTTTTGACTTACGCGCTGACACGCGACGGCATCGAGCGGGCCGAGGCCGACTTCAAGCCGCGCGACAAAGCCATCACCGTCTCGGAGTGGCTCGCCTACGGCGTCGAGCGCGTGCCCGCCCTCCACGCCGAGGTGGAGAAGCAGCTCGCCGAGCTGCGCGCGGGCCGCAACGTGCAGCAGGGCAGCTCCAACGCCGAAAGCACTCAAGCCAAAGTCGTCTTCTTCTCCGCTCGCGGCGACGCCTCTACGGCGACTGGCGGCGCGAAAGGTCTCAGCCTCGGCGCGGACGCACTCAAAGCGCAGCAGCCCGCCCTCTTCGACTTCGCACGCAAGCGACGCGCGACCGTCCTCATCAAAACTCAATAAGCCAGAGCGTGGGAGAAAGGATGAAGGATGAGGGATGAGGGATGAATAGAAGACAGCTTGTCTTTCATTCATCCCTCATCCCTCATCCTTCATCCTTTCTCCGCTCGGGCTTCTACCTTGCCCTCTATGCCTTTTCCTCATATCTTTTCCGTGTTCTCAATTCTCAAGCGTGGGCGGCGTGGTGGGACGATGACGAACGGGGAGATTGCGCGGCGGTTCGAGCGTCTGGCGTTGCTGTTGGAGATTCGCGGCGACGACCGTTACCGCGTGCGCTCGTACCGCAACGCTTCGGAGGTCATCGAGACGTGGCCGACGCCGCTCAAGAGCATCGCAGAGGAAGAGGGAGTCAAGGGCTTGCAAGCTCTGCCCGGCGTCGGCAAGGCCATCAGCGGCAAGATAGTAGAGTTGCTTGAGCGCGGCACGTTCGAGGCTTGGGAGACGTTGACGGCAGAGACTCCCGCCACCGTGCTCGACCTGCTTAAGGTAGAAGGCATCGGGCTGAAGACCGCCGCCGCGCTCCATCAACAGTTCAAGATTTCCTCGCTCAAAGACCTGCGGCAGTTCGTCGAGGGCGGCGGCCTAGACCTCCTCGACGGCGTCGGCGAGAAGACCGCGGAGAGGATTCGCGCCAGCGTCAGAAGGCTTAGCTGAAAGGCTCAAGGTAAAAAGGCGGAAGGCAAAAGCGGGAAGGCACGTCGCCTCTTCACTTTTGCCTTTTGCGTTTACCTTGAGCCTTCCCTTTACGGCACATTGCGCTCCCGAACCAGTTTGTTGCGGCGGTGATACTCGGACTTCTTTATCTTCTTGCTGCCCCAGATGGTGCGCCAGCCGACGCCGACCTCGCGTACATCGGCGTAACAGCCGGGCAGGATTTGAAAGGGCTCTTCGAGCCTGCCGAGGTGGTCGAACCTGCGCGAGCCGGGCGGCCAGTTGTGCTCGTACCACTGCGGGTAGACGAAGTCACAGACCTCCACGCCGTCTATCTTGTAATGCTCGGTCTGCACCGCATCGCAGACCTCGTAGAAGTAGCCGCGCTCGCGCCGCCCTCTTCCCGCTGGCCTGTATGCGTAGAGATTGACCGCCGGATCGACGAGCATCTCCAGAATCTCGTGGCTCATGGTCTCGCTGATTGTCCCGTTGCCGAGCAGGTCTTCTCTGGCGAAAAGGGTGGCCGCAGGGCTTCCGTCCGACTGGAAGTGATAGCCGAGGTATCCGGCGTCCTCTTCCGAGGTGGCCTCGTCAACGATGTGAATCTGATAGGCGTGGCGCGGCACGCGCTTCTCCGCGAAGACGAGCTGCGCGCCGATGCCCCACGCGGGCTCGAAGTGCTCTGAAATCTGCCGTTGGAGCGAGGGGATTACGGCGACGACCTCAAGGTCTGTGAGGAGCGTCGAATCGTTCTTGACCGCAATCAGAGGGTTTGCGCGCCGGTGTCTCATGCGGGCGTTCCTGCCGTGATAGTTGTGAGCCGTAGAAGCTAAGGAGGCGTGCGAGGGAGCGGGCCGCCGCTCCCTACTTCTCTTCCCCTGTTCGCTTGACGATGAGCAGGGTGATGTCGTCCACGGCGGGCGTCCCTTGCGCGAAGGCTGAGAGCGCGGACTCTATCTTGTCGCGAATCCCCGCCGCCGAGCGGTCGAGGTTCTGCACGATGGCTTGCTCAAGACGAGTCGTGCCGAACTCTTCGCCCTTCGGGTTCTGCGTCTCGGTGACGCCGTCGGAGTACGCGACGAGCACATCCCCCACCTGAAGCTGCGTGCGTCCTTCGCGGAAGGCCGCGTCGGGCATGATGCCGAGCGGCAGACCGCCCGCCGCAAGCTGCTCCATCGTGCCGCCCGAATGCACGATGAGCGGCGGGTTGTGGCCCGCGTTGATGAAGGAGAGCGAGCCCGTCAAGGGGTCAAGCTCGGCGTAGAAGAGCGTGACGAAGCGGTTCGAAGGGGTGTTGTCGGCGAGGTATCGGTTGACCGCCCCGATGGTTTCCGTGAGCGGGCGGCACGAAGTGACCTGCGCGTGCACCGCCGCGTGCAGGGAAGACATCAGGAGCGCGGCGCTCGTGCCCTTCCCCGACACGTCGCCGAGCGCGACGACCAAACGCCCGTCGGCGCAGAAGATGAAGTCGTAATAGTCGCCCCCTATCTCGTAAGAGGGGAAGCTGATGCCTTGCAGCTCGTAGCCCGCCACGACGGGCGGCGAGGTCGGCTGGAAGCGCTGCTGAATCTCACGGGCCAGTTGCAGCTCGCGCTCGAAGCGCTCCTGTTCAAGGTGCTCTTCGAGGAGCCGCGCGTTCTCGACGCGGATGGCCGCCACCGACCCGAGCGTCGTCAGAACTTTCAAGTGGTCTTCGGAGAAGCGCGACTCGGTGAGCGGCGAGTCGGCGTAAATCATCCCGAAGAGCGACGTGCCGACGCCCAAGGGGACGGCCAGCACGGAGCGTATGCCTTGGAACGTCACCGTGCTCGACTTGAAGCGCGGGTCGTGCTGCGCGTCGGAGGTGAGGACGCTGCGGCCCTGTGTGACGACCTCTTCGATGATGGTGCGGCTGACTCGCACCTCGCCGACATTGCCCTGACGGTCGCGCTGCTCCGCGACGCGCACGCGCAACTCCTTGTCCGCGCCCTCGCGTAGAAGTATCAGGCAGCGCTCGGCGGGGACGGCCTCGAAGACGAGGCGCGCTATCTGCCGGAGCGTCTCGTCGAGCGTCGCGGAGGCCAGAAGAGTCACGCCGACCTTCGAGATGAGCGCGAGCAGGTCGCCCTGCTCGATGCTGCGCTCGGGCGTGAGGATGGTCGAGGCGACGTGGCGACCGGAGGTCTGCGTCCGCGCGCCCTCGATGGCTTCGAGGAGCCCGGAGGTCGTGCGGTGCGCCGAGTCAAACGCGATGGTGGCCTCGGGAACGAGCGCTTCCGACGCGTCGTCGTCTTCGCTGATGGTGGCCGCGGCCAGCTCGCCCGCCGAGAGGTCTTTGAAGATAATCTCGGTCTCGCCTATCTGGATGCGACCGCCGCTCGTGAGCACGACCGACGCGTCGGCCCGCGAGCCGTTGTAGTAAGTGCCGTTGGCTGAGCCGAGGTCTTGCAGGAAATACTGGTCGCCCTCCCGCCGCACCTCCGCGTGGACGCGCGAGGCGAAGGGGTCTGCCAGACACAGGTCGTTGCGCGCCGAGCGCCCAATCGTGATGCGCAAGCGCCCCAGAGGGTACACGTCCGGCGCGCGGTCGGTGTAGTTGATGACAAGCTCAGGCATGGTTCAAGTGACGAATAAAAACCGTCAAACGTCAATCGTGATGAGATAAAGCCTGTATTCCTCGATTTACGATTTACGATTCACGGCTTTTATTGGTTTCTCAGTCTATCAAATTCTCGTTCGAGTTGTTGCGCCTGACGGCGGGCCTGAGCGGCGAACTGGCCGCTGCGCTGCGCGCTCTGGAAATACTGAAGCGCGGCGACGACCTCGGCGCGCTTGAGGCTGCGCAGGTCTCGGCCTTCCACCAGACTGAGGCCGAGGTAGTAATGTGCTTCGGGGTTGTTGCCAGCCGCGCGGAACTCGTTCAAGGCAGCCGAGCGGTTCGAGCCCCACAGCTCGACGCCGCGCCGGTAGTGCTCGGTGGGGGTGGAGGCTGCGGGACGCGCGGGAGTGGGCGGCTGCGTGGGCGGCGCGGTCGGGGTCGGCGCGGGCTGCGCGGACGTGTTTGTGTTGGGCAGCACGTTGCTGGCCGTCTCGCTCGCTTCGTCTTGATTGGCGCGGCCCGTCTCGCCGCTCCTCTGACCGGGCGTGGGCGAGGCCGTGGGCTGCGCCGATAGCTCCGCGAGGCGCTGGCGGGCGGCGCTAGCAACCTCGGGGACGCTGGCGGACGTGAGCCGCTGGTAGACGCCGCGTGCCTCGTCGGCGCGGCCCGAGCGCGAGAGCGCGTCGGCGTAGGTGAGAAGGTCGGTCGGGTCGGCGGACGTTTCGCCGACGAGCGCGAGCAGGCGACGGTAGCTCTCTGCGGCGTCGCGGTGGAGCCCTTCGGCGAACTGCGCGGAGGCGAGTTGCCGCCACGCCGTGAAATCGTTCGGGTCGTTGCGCGTGACGGCGAGGAATTCTTCGATGGCTTCGGGCCGCGCGCCGCTCGTCAATAGAATCTCGCCCAGTCGGCGGTGCGCGCGTGTGTTCGCCGGGTCAATCGTGTTGGCCTCGCGCAGACGCGCCTGCGCTTCGTCCAACTGGCCCGAGGCGAACAGCGCTTCGGCCTCCGAGAGCTTCTCTTCAAAGAGCTTTTTGGCGTCGGGCGGCGCGTCCGTGGGGGCTTGTGCGCTCGCGTCGGTGGCCGGTGCGGGCCGTCGCATATAAAGGGCCGCGAGCCACGCGGCGGCGACGGTCAGGGCGAGCGCGGCGACGCACGCCGCGACGACGAACGGCCACAGGCGGCGACTCTTCTGAGCGCCTTGCGCGCCAGCGGCGGGGGGCCGTGGGCCTGTAGAAAATGTTGAAGGAGCCGGTGACTCCACGCCGTCCACGATTTCGAGGGAGATGGCCCCGGAGTCGTGCGAGTGCGCGGCGTGCGCTCCGGCCTCGCCGAAGGCTTGCGGATGCGCGGGCCTCGGTGTGGCGACGGTCAGGTCTTCGTCAGGCTCATGGACGAAGAAGGCGCGTGTGTTCATCCCGAAGTCGCCGTTGATGTTGTGGCCGTCGCCGGTCGCGGCCCCGGTCGGCTCAATTTCGGAGGTGTCCTGCGGGTCGTCCTCGTCCACTTCGGCAAGTGACGATTTGAAGCGCTCGAACTCGTCGGCGAGCGTCCCTTGATTGGCGTTGACGAGGGTCGCGGCCCCGTCTGACGAGTCGGCCCCTTCGACGACGCCGCGCGGAGGGACGGACATCTGCTGCGTGCGTAGGAGGTGGTCGAGGTCGGCGCGGTTGACGCGCGCGGTGTCGGCGGAGGGAGGGAGGCTTGAGTCGTCGTTGCCGAGCCCGTCGGTCGTGCGCGCGTCTCCGTTGAGCGGGACGGTGGCCGCCTGCGGCGAGACTTCACCCGTGCCGTCGCGGTCGCCGGTCGAGGCGCGTAGGGGCGTGCCACAACGACGACAGTAACGCGCTCCGGGGTGCGTCTCCGCGCCGCAACTGAGACAAGGCTTGGTCATTACAGTTTACCTGATTCTCAGGCGAGGGTTGTGGGACGCGAGGTGTTTGCCACCGCGCCCCGGCTGCGTACTACCACGGTTCCGGCGAGCAGGTCGTGGAGCGCACGCCCCTGCGGGTTGAAGGCGGCAAGGAGAAAACCGGCCCCGAAGGTCAGAAGCGTCAGAGGGTATCCGACGAGATGGCGCAGCAGTGCGCGCCCGAAGCTGAGCGGCACGCCGTCGCGCCGCTCGATGCGCAGGCCCGCGACCCACTTGCCGAGCGTGCGACCGCTTAGTCCCGCGATGAGCACGAAGTTGAGGGCCGCGACGGCGAGCGTCGTGATGTAGCCGGCGGTCAAGAGGAACGTGTCGCCGCGCAGCCCGTCGCCCCAGAAGCGCGCGAGCAGCGTCGAGAAGGCGAGGATGCCGACGAGGATGATGTAGTCGATGAGGAGCGCGCCGCAGCGCAGCGAGAAGGGCGCGCGCAGTCGCTCGAAATTCACCTCAGACGCGCGTCTCAAGGCGGGAGCGGCTGCACCTGTGGGGCGCGCGGCGGAGGTCGTTCTTTGTTCTACTCGCACAGACATCAGACGGTTTTCAGTGCTCGGGTTCTCAGACTTTCTCAGCTTCCGGGACTTGAAATTTCAGATTTGAGATTTCAGAACCGAAAAGCTGTAAGCCGAAAACTGCTTCCTTCATCCTATCAGAAAATGGAGCGTGGTTTCTCCGAGGCGTATGCGGTCGCCGTTTTCGAGCGGGCGCGGCTGTCGCGGGCCGAGCTTGACGGCGTCGTTGACGACAGTCCCGTTGACGCTCCCCAAGTCTTCGACGAGGAAGGTGTCGCCCTGCCGCCAGATGCGCGCGTGGCGTCGAGAGATTTTGGTTTCGGGGTCGAAGCGCGAGAGGTCTACATCCGGGAAGATGTTCGACTGCGGGTCTGTGCGCCCGACGAGGTTGCTCTCCTTCTGAAGCGGGAAGGTTCCCGCCTCCATCTCGGTCGTCCCCGCGACGATGAGCTTGGCGGTGGCGCGGGCTGCGCGCACGCTGGCGCTGGCGGCGGCGATGGGCTGGCGCGCTCCGCAGTGCGCGCAGAAGACATCGTCAGCCGCAATGGTCTTGCCGCAGAAGCCGCAGTAGACCATCTCGACCGACATCGTCGTCTTCGCCACGTCCTGACGGCCCGAGGAGTCTTGCGCCGAGCCGTACGTGACCGCGCCCGAGCGCAGGCGCTCCATGTGCATGATGAGCGCCTCGCGCAGCTCCCCGGCTGAGCGGAAGCGCGCCTCCGGGCTGTGCTCGGTGGCGCGCATCAGTATCCGCTCCATCTCGTTCGAGAGAGCGGGATTAATCTGGCGCGGGCGCGGGTTCTTGGTGAAGTCGAAGATGAGGAGCGGATTGTCTTGCGGGTCTGAGCCCGTCAGCAGGTGAAACATCGTCGCGCCCAGAGAGTAAACGTCCGAGCGCGGCTCGACCTTGCCGCTGAACAGCTCGGGCGGTGCGTAGCCCATCGTGCCGACGGCGGTGACGCCCTTCTCCTGCGGCGCGACCCAGCGCGCGATGCCGAAGT
>WUUC01114880.1_pt1 | contig 20721 bp, 17 predicted proteins | sample 6278441 | NCBI WGS metagenome assembly WUUC01 (sample SAMN13675441, study PRJNA597444) | soil metagenome | isolation source: soil | place: USA: Washington | collected 2017-10
ACAACCATCTTAATTACAAATCTAACGACATGCAAGCCGTAAATAAAAATCAACTTTTTGTTGCCAGTTGTCTCGCTTTATTAGTCACATCGCTTTCTTTTGGTATTCGGGCCGGCATGCTCGGAGGGTTGGGCGATGAATTCGGTTTAGATAAGGCACAACTTGGTACTATTGCCGCCACTGCATTCTGGGGTTTCCCCCTGGCGGTAATAATTGGTGGGATGATAGTTGATATTATCGGCATGAAACGTTTGCTTGTACTTGCCTTCATCTTTCACCTGGCAGGTATTGTACTAACTATTTTTGCCGACAAATTTTCAACACCTTTCTGGTCACTGTTTATTTCTACATTATTAATAGGTATCGCTAACGGTACTGTTGAAGCAGCCTGTAATCCTTTGGTCACAGCTTTGTATCCCAATAATAAAACAACCAAGCTGAATCATTTCCATTTATGGTTTCCGGGCGGGATTGTGCTTGGAACACTGATCGTTTATTTCTTTGCTAAAGCCGGTATTGGCTGGCAAATACAAATGGCGATGATGATCATACCAACCTTGATCTACGGTTATCTTTTCTCCCGCCTGAAATTTCCGGTTACAGAACGGGTATCGAGCGGCGTATCTACTGCAGAAATGTATAAGTCATTAGCAAATCCATTATTTATTTTCATGATCATTTGCATGTTTGGTACAGCCATCACAGAATTGTTTACCGGGCAATGGATAGATGTATTGCTGAAAAACGTTTCTGATAATGCCATTCTAATTTTAACAGTTTCTACTGGTGTGATGGTGATAGGCCGTGCGTTTGCCGGCCCTATTGTTCACCGTCTTGCGCCACAAGGTGTATTACTAATGTCTGCGATCATAGCAGCATTAGGCTTATACATGCTGGGCAACACTTCGGGTAATCTGATCTTTTTAGGTGCAGTGGTCTTCGGAATAGGTGTTTGCTATTTCTGGCCAACGATGCTTGGTTTTGTATCAGAATATTTACCGAAGACCGGGGCCGTTGGTATTAACCTCATGGGCGGTGCAGGTATGTTTGCCGTTTCTGTGTACATGATGTTCATGGGCGGATTTTATGATAAACTGATCGCTAAAAAGCTACCCGATGGCGCCGACCTGAAAACTTACAATGCACCTGAAGCAACTGCGGAAATGAAGGCGGCATTGGCTGAAGCTAACAAAGCGGCAGGACCCGAGATCATCAATGCTACATTAGTAATACCAATTATTCTTATCGTTGCTTTCGCTGGTTTGTATATTTACATGCGCAATAAGAAAAAACCAGTGATGCAACTGGTGTAAACCCCAAACCTCCTAAGAGGGTCTTTAGAGCCTGATAATAGAATTTGCATTATTGAGTTTGGGAAATTAGAGACTTTTAGTTTGTAAAAACGAAAAATTGTAACCCATTTGTTAATCAACTCCTGAATTTATTTTAGTAAGGTCCAAGAAGTAAAGTATTTCAAATAGTGGAGTTTAAAAGTTCCTTTAGGGATTTAGGGTATCATATATGAAATCAACAACCCGTGTCCAGCTATCGCTGATGATGTTCCTCGAATTTTTTATCTGGGGAGGATGGTTTGTAACCCTTGGAACATTTTTAAACCACAACCTAAGTGCTACCGGTGGTCAGACAGCGAGTGTATTTTCCACTCAATCGTGGGGCGCTATTATCGCCCCGTTTATCATCGGTTTAATTGCAGACAGGTACATTAACGCTGAAAAAATATTGGGTGCATTACACATTGCCGGTGCCATCCTTATGTACCAGCTGTACAGCGCCGACAACATAAGCGTCTTTTATCCATACGTATTGGTGTATATGATCCTTTACATGCCGACCATCGCATTGGTCAATTCAGTTTCCTTTAATCAAATGAAAGATCCTGAAAAAGAATTTTCGAGCATCCGTGTCTGGGGTACCGTTGGCTGGATCGTTGCTGGTTTGTTGATCAGTTTTCTCTTTCACTGGGATACTGAGGAAAACACCGCCAAAGGATTATTGAAAAACACCTTCCTGATGGCGTCAATTGCTTCGCTGGCATTGGGCCTGTTCAGTTTTACTTTGCCAAAGACGCCCCCCACAAAAAGTGCCAATGAAAAAGTAAGTATAAAGGAAATAATAGGGCTGGATGCCCTGAAATTATTGAAAGATAAAAACTTCGCCATCTTCTTTATTTCATCAATTTTGATTTGCATTCCCCTGGCTTTCTATTACCAGAATGCGCATCCTTTTCTTTCTAATATCGGAATGGAAAACCCTACAGGCAAAATGACCATTGGCCAGATCTCGGAAGTGCTTTTTCTTTTGTTATTACCATTGTTTTTTAAGAAATACGGGTTCAAAAAAACGATTCTTGTCGGCATGCTGGCGTGGGCATTACGTTATGTATTGTTTGCATTTGGTAATGCCGGCGATCTGAGCTTTATGCTGATTATTGGCATCGCCTTACATGGCGTATGTTATGATTTCTTTTTTGTTTCGGGATATATTTATACCAATTCTAAAGCCGGGGAAAAATATAAAAGCGCTGCGCAGGGACTTATTACACTGGCCACCTACGGGGTGGGTATGCTGATCGGTTTTGAGATCGCCGGTATGATCACCGACTCGTATAAGATATCCGAAAAAGAATTTGATTACAAGATGATCTGGATCATCCCTGCAATCATTGCTGCAGTGGTTTTTGTGTTATTCACTGCTTTTTTCAAAGATGAGAAAAAATCAATATGACGAACGGGATGTTTTTCACTTATTCATTCGTAAATTGAGTACTTGCTAATATGAAAAATCTAACCTCACGACGTAAACTCTTAAAGCAGTTAGCCGCCGGCACCCTGGCTACCGCCGTTATTCATCCATTCCAGGCTTGCGCCACTGATATTATGGAAGAAAAAGATCTCAAAGGAAATATCAACCATTCGGTTTGTCAATGGACCTACAATGATCTTACATTGGAACAGTTGTGTGCGGAGGTAAAGAAAATCGGATTGAAAGCCATTGATCTTATTGGCCCGAAAGACTGGCCGACCCTCCAGAAGCACGGCCTGCAATGCTCCATGTGCTATGTGGGTGGTAACGTAAGCCTTACCCAGGGATGGAATGACCCGAAATTCCATGAACAATTAATAAAAGATTACTCAGAAACAATTCCACTTGTTGCAAACGCCGGTTATAAAAACCTGATCTGCTTCAGTGGCAACCGCAATGGCATGGACGACGCCACTGGTTTAAAAAATTGCGCGGAAGGACTGAAGCAAATAATTCCTTTGGCAGAAAAGAACAATGTGATCATCCAAATGGAGCTACTGAATAGCAAAGTAGATCATAAAGATTATATGTGCGATAAAACGCCATGGGGCGTTGAGTTATGTAAGAGTATCAATTCACCTAATTTCAAATTGCTGTACGATATATATCATATGCAGATAGATGAGGGGGATGTAATAAGAACCATTCGTGACAATCACGAATACATCGGGCATTATCATACAGCGGGTGTTCCGGGGCGGCATGAGATCGATGAGTCACAGGAACTGTATTACCCCGCTATCATGAAAGCGATCCTGGCTACAGGCTATAAAGGGTATGTAGCACAGGAATTTATTCCTACCGGTAAAACGAATGAAGATAAATTAGCGGCCCTGAAAATGGCAGTGGGAATCTGTGATGTCTAAAACCAGCTTCATCAGGAAGGCATAATTGCTACATAATCGCCCTGCTTTTTGAAAATATTGAATAAATAACGCACGTTAAAAAATGTTGAATAGAGATATGCAGTATAATAGTGCGACGCAAGGAACGATGATCGGAGTAACTGCAGCTGGCAAAAAAAAATAAACTATAAACAAATATCATGGCAGACAATCAGTATGATGCAATTGTGGTTGGTTCGGGTATCAGTGGTGGATGGGCCGCGAAGGAACTGACCGAAAAAGGATTAAGAGTTTTGATGCTGGAACGCGGTCGCAATATTGAACACATCAAGGATTATGTGAATGCAAATAAAGAAACCTGGGAATTTCCTCACCGTGGCGGCAGAACGCAGCAAATGATCGAGGATTATCCTGTGTTAAAACGAGATTACCCGCTTAACGAGACCAATCTCGATTTTTGGGTAAATGAAAAAGAATCGCCTTATACCGAAACAAAACGTTTTGATTGGTTCCGGGGCTATCATGTCGGGGGACGTTCATTAATGTGGGGCAGGCAAAGTTATCGCCTCGGTGATATTGATTTTGGGGCAAATGCCAAAGAAGGAATTGGCACAGATTGGCCGATCCGTTATAAGGATATCGCCCCCTGGTACAGCTATGCTGAAAAATTTGCCGGCATCAGTGGATCACGAGATGGACTTGAAGTGTTACCCGATGGAGATTTTCTGCCGCCGATGGAAATGAATTGTGTTGAAAAAGATGTAGCTGCAAGAATAAAAGAACATTACAAAGGGCAGCGTCATATGCTTATCGGACGTGTAGCCAATCTTACCGTGCCGCATGAAGGAAGATCGAATTGCCAATACAGGAACAAATGCTGGTTGGGTTGTGCATTTGGAGCGTATTTCAGCACACAATCGTCTACGCTCCCGGCAGCGATGGCCACTGGTAAACTTACCCTTCGTCCTTTTTCAATCGTTACCAAAGTTTTGTACGATAAAGACACTAAAAAAGCAACTGGCGTAGAGATAGTTGATGCGGAAACAAATAAGACATACGAATACAAAGCCAAAATTGTTTTCCTTAATGCATCTGCTTTTAATTCCACCTGGGTATTGATGAACTCTGCTACTGATATCTGGCCCGGTGGATTAGGAAGCAGTAGCGGCGAGCTTGGGCATAATGTAATGGACCACCATTTCCGTGCAGGCGCCAGTGGAACTGCCGAAGGGTATGACGACAAATACTATTTTGGTCGAAGGGCGAACGGTGTTTATGTGCCTCGTTTCAGAAATGTGCACGGCGATAAAAGAGATTACCTGCGGGGATTTGGTTACCAGGGAGGCGCCAGCAGGTCCGGCTGGAGTCGTGATGTAGCTGAACTCACAATCGGTGGCGATTTCAAAGATGCATTGTGCGAACCGGGAGGATGGAGTATTGGCATTACCGCCTTTGGTGAAATGCTACCTTATCATGAAAATAAAATAACACTGAATAAAAACGTAAAGGATAAATGGGGTCTGCCAGTGCTTGATATGGATGTAGAAATCAAAGACAATGAAAAAAAGATGCGGATTGATATGATGAATGATGCCAAAGAAATGCTCGATGCTGCGGGTGTGAAGAATGCAAAGACGTATGACAACGGGTATTCAGTTGGAATGGGCATTCACGAAATGGGAACTGCACGCATGGGTCGCGATCCAAAAACATCTGTGCTAAACGGTAACAACCAGGTGTGGGATGCGAAAAATGTTTTTGTAACAGATGGCGCTTGCATGACCTCGGCATCATGTGTTAATCCTTCCTTAACCTATATGGCACTAACGGCAAGGGCCGCTGAATTCGCGGTGAGCGAATTAAAGAAAGGAAATTTATAGAAGCAGGCTGACAAGCCGCAATTTAAAATCGATTTGAACCTTTTAAACTTTTTTATATGGATCGCAGGGAGCTATTAAAAATGATCGCCGTAATAACCGGTAGCGCTTTCATAGGAGGCGAGTTTTTGTTATCCGGTTGTAAGAGTAATGATGCAAAAATCGGTGGAATGATATTCACTGAAAACGACATTACTTTCCTCGATGAAGTAGGTGAAACAATTTTGCCCGCAACAAAATCGCCAGGTGCTAAAGCCGCCCAGATAGGAAAATATATGGAAATAATGGTCAACGACTGTTATGATGAGGCGGATCAAAAAACATTTCATGAAGGGATAAAGAAACTGGACGAAGCAAGCGAAAAAATGTTTAAAACAGGCTTTATGGAAGCTACACCGCAGCAAAGGCACGATCTGCTGGTAAGTCTTGATACGGAAGCGAAGGACTACCAAAAAACAAAAGCCGATTTTGACAGGACCGAGAACGAAAAAGAGAAAGCCGAAATAGTTAAAGGAAATAAAGATTACAAAAAAGAAAAGAAGCCGGCCCACTATTTCACGATGATGAAACAGTTGACCCTACATGGATTTTTTACTTCAAAAGTGGGTGCCACCGAAGCATTGCGGCATGTAGCAGTACCTACCAAATATGAAGGCTGCATCCCATATAAAAAAGGCGACAGGGCCTGGGCGTAAGAAAATTTGACGTTGTGCCAATGGCAATTGGCATTATAGGTTGTGATTCGCAGGATTGAAGTCTAACTGAAAAAAAGTTTTAATCAAACCGAAAATATTTTTTCACCTTTCAGCTATTTAATATGAATAATAAAAGAAGAGAATTTTTAAAACGCGGCGCACAGCTAATAGCCGGAGCTGCCATCATTCCTATGGCTTGCAACTCAGCACCTGACAACGCAGCTAAGGAGACAGGATCAGCTGATTCAACGGCAGGGGCTACTCCCGCAAATGCCAGTGCCGCCCTTCAATACTTCGGCTTGCAGCTTTACACCCTTCGTGATGATATGCCGAAAGATCCTAAGGGCGTTTTAAAACAGGTATCTTCTTTTGGGTATAATCAAATCGAGGGATATGAAGGCAAAGACGGCATATTTTGGGGAATGAGCAATACCGATTTTAAAAAATATATGGATGAGCTGGGTATGACCTATGTGTCCAGCCATTGCGACATCAACAAAGATTTTGAAAAGAAAGCAGCCGACGCCGCTGCTATCGGGATGAAATACCTGATCTGTCCATACAAAGGACCGCAGAAAAAGCTGGATGATTTCAAAAAATTCGCTGATGAATTCAACCAGAAAGGTGAAATATGCAAGAAAAACGGGATCAGGTTTGCCTATCACAATCACGATTACACCTTTAAAGAGCTGGAAGGCCAGATGCCACAGGATGTACTAATGAATGGCACCGATCCTGCATTGGTAGATTATGAACTGGATATGTATTGGGTAGTTGCCGGTGGACAAGACCCTGAAACCTGGTTGAAAAAATATAAAAACCGGTTTAAACTTTGTCATGTAAAAGATCGTACAAAAGGGGCTACAGAAGCAGCAGACAGTTGTACACTGGGCGAAGGCAGTATCGATTATCCAAAGATCTTGAAAACTGCCAAAGAAAATGGCATGGAATATTACATTGTTGAACAGGAGAAATATGCAGGCACTACTCCTTTGAAAGCCGTAGAAGCGGATGCCGCGTATATGAAGACGATAAAAATATAACTTACTGACCATTCCATATTTCCTGCATCAATTTTTCTAATGCTTCTTTTATGCAGCCGCCTGTGCTTATTTTTTGTGCAAGCGGCTGCATATTTTTTTTCATTTGCGCATATTTTTCCGGCGTTATCTTCTTTATTTCATCTTCTGCCTCATGAAGATTTTTTATCGTAATGCCAATGTTATATTGAGTTACAAGCGGGGCGGTACCCGCCATTGCGGGAACTATTACCGGCAGGCCACTAAGTATGTACAGGGATAGTTTATGGTGACTGATGTACCTCATGTAATTTCCGAGGCTGCCCCGCGGCTCGTCAATTGAGTCGCCATCCCACACTAAGCCAAACGAACCCCTGATCTTTCCAGGGAGCTGATGCGGGTGTTCCAGGCCAAGCCATGTAACATTTTGTTGTGCACAGACCGTATCGTTACATCCGGGGCCATAAAGAAGAAACTGAAGTTCCGGTGATTGCAAACGCTTGAGGTCCTGCAAAAAAATACTCTTCTCGAGGTTACCTGCGAAAACGATTTCACCAGTTAGTTCCCTGTTTCCTTCAAAAGGTTTAGCAAGAAAATCAAAAAAGTTGAGCGCAGCAGCTTTAGCTCCTTGAATATGTTGCCGGATCCAATCAACCATGGCATCGTTATGTGCTATAAAATAGTTGTATCGCTGTAATAGTTTAATTTCTGAAGCCAGTACCTGTTTATTACCGTCTTTGATACCATCAATATCCCCGATAAAACACACAATATTGATTTGCGGTCTCAGTCGAAGTAACGATAATAATAGCCTTGTCATACCTGCATACGCTGGAAAAATAAAAACGACTATTGCGGGTCCGCGGATAGAAAGAAGTGTTTTAATTAAAAAAAACAGCCGGCGTAACTTCGCTTGTACCGAAAACTGCTCATGGCAGGGAAAGACAATGGGCAGGTAACCTTCCTTTTCCAGGACAGCTTCCGCATCTGCATAGCCAACTCCCCCGTGCCTGTATGCTGTAAATGAATACTGCCGGATAAAGTATTTTTTATATGCCGTCGTGCCTCTCATATTTCCGATAAACGGCAAAGTAAAAAGAAACCGCGAGATTATAAGGCAAATTCAACTTTACATCAGCAGCAACAATTCGCTGCGGCAAAGAGGTTTTAATTATCTTTATTTTTCTATGCAACAAACCGCCGAAATAAAGATAAAACCTGCTTCGTCGCTTTCATTGGGTTTTTCAGAGATCTGGCAAAGCAGGGAGTTGTTATACTTTTTTGTTTGGCGTGATGTGAAAGTAAAATATAAACAAACTTACCTGGGCATCTTATGGGCGATCCTCCAGCCTGTATTATTGATGCTTATTTTCTATTTTATTTTTGCCCGTACCTTAAACATCGCAGTCGGCATGCATTACCCGTTGTATGCATTTTCGGGTCTTATACTCTGGGGTCTATTCTCTTCGGGTATTACAAACAGCAGTGAGAGCCTGCTGAGCAATGCGCCAATAATAAGAAAAATATATTTTCCCCGGATACTCATTCCTTTAGCTTCGTTGCTCACCGCACTGGTGGATTTTTTATTTGCCTTTGTTCTTCTTTTTGTTTTGCTACTATTTTTTCGTCAGCCAGTCCATTGGAATGCGCTGTTTTTTTTCCCGCTGGCTATCATCGTTACTTTTCTTTCGTCGTTTGGTATCGGCAGTTTTATAAGTGCGTTAAATGTGAAATACCGCGACTTTCGCTACCTGCTGCCTTTTTCAATCCAACTCCTGTTCTTTGGCTCGCAGGTTGTGTATTCCATCAATACGATACAACCGGAATGGGTAAAATCTTTACTTTATGTCAACCCGCTTAATGGCGCCCTCGAATTATTTCGCCGTCCCTTTCATGAAGATCCGGTTTACTGGACGGGTGTTTTGATCAGCCTTGTTTCCCTCCTGTTTCTGCTGGCTGCCGGCTTGTTTTATTTTAAAAAAACCGAAACCTATTTTGCGGACCTTGTATAACGTATGAAGCCAGTTATTGAGATAAAACAATTGGGTAAAAAATACCGGATCCGTAGCAACCAGGGCTACCTGGCATTGCGCGACGAGATCAGCAGCGGTATCAAAAACATCTTCAAGCCACGGAGCGACAAGAAAGAAGATTTTTGGGCATTGCAGGATGTTAACCTGCAAATAGAACAAGGAGATCGGATCGGCATCATTGGAAAGAATGGCGCCGGCAAAAGCACCCTTTTAAAGATCCTTAGCCGCGTGACCTGGCCCACCACCGGCGAGGCCATCATCCGCGGACGTTTAGCCAGCCTGCTGGAGGTTGGAACAGGTTTTCATCCGGAGTTGACCGGTCGTGAAAATATTTACCTGAATGGTTCTATCCTGGGACTTAAAAAAACCGAGATCATCAGGCAATTCGACGCTATCGTTGATTTCAGTGGTGGGGAAAAATTCCTAGATACGCCCTTGAAGCATTACAGTAGTGGAATGCAGTTGCGGCTGGCTTTTGCAGTGGCAGCGCATTTGGAACCGGAAATATTATTGATAGATGAAGTATTGGCGGTTGGTGATATGGAATTTCAAAAGAAGTGCCTCGGCAAGATGGAAGAGGTGAGTAAGCAACATGGTAGAACAATTTTATTCGTGAGCCACCAACTAAATTCTGTGATAAAATTATGTAACAAAGGCTTGTGGCTTGAGGAAGGGAAATTGAAACAGGTAGGTTCTATCAATGAAATTGCGGAAGCATATACAAATTCAATAAACAGCGACCATGGAATTGCACACTATGTAAGCAATCCTGCGAAAGCTGACCATTTCTTTCGTGAGATAAAAGTAATAACACCACATATTAATGTGGGAGAAGATTTGATGCTGTCCATTGGCTTCACTGAAAAACATAAGAATCAACGGTTGATTATCAATATCAATATTCTTGATGAATCAGATGAATTGATCAGTCACATTATAAATGACGATGCCGGGTTTTCAACAGAAAATACGGAAAAAAAAATAAGCGTTACTATCAAAGAAATTAATTTGCTGCCCGGCAGATATTTTCTATCCTTCTGGGCAGGGTATGACATGCAGCATGGCATTGATTGGGTAGATAAAGCAGTTTCTTTTGAAATTGATGAATTAAATAATTTCACCCGGCGGCTGACACCTTTCCCTGGCAATTCAAAAATAATTATGCGTTCACAATGGCAGGCAGACTAACGGCTATACTTACAAGGTTTTCGGGTTGCTTTTATGTTACCCGCAGCATCCAGCAAAGTGTTTGTTTTGCACTTAAGCTGGGAACTAAGAAAAATAATACTATTCGCATTAACAATAAGCACAGCATTGTGCTTAGAAAAAATGAAACCGACCAGGAAGTATTCCTTGCAACCTTTGTCGAGAAATATCATCGTTCAACAATTAACTTAGGTCCGGCACCTGTTATTATTGACCTTGGTTGCAACATAGGACTTACGATACTCGATTTTAAACAAGAGTATCCTTCAGCGACGATAATAGGGGTTGAAATGGACGAAGAAAATTATGACCTCTGTAAAACGAATACTTCGCAGCTAACTGGTTGCAGCTTGTTTCATGCTGCAATTTGGAAAGAGAACGGTTTTATTAATTATAAAGGGATAGATGAGCAATCGTATACGGTCGAAAAAGATTCTTTTGGCCAAAGCGGCACCGTGCGTTGTATGACAATGGATGCCCTGTTGAAAGAAAACAACATACAGCAGGTTGATTATATCAAAATGGATATTGAAGGAGCTGAAAAAGCGCTGTTGCTGGAAAGCAGTGAAAAAGCCTGGTTGAAACATGTCAAGTATCTTTCGATAGAAGTACATGATTTGCCAGAAGCAGATCATACTGCTCTCGGGAAAAGTTTGCAGAGCGAATTACAATCGAATGATTTCATTGTGTATAAATCAGCCATGCATATCTCATCATTATTTGCTATCAATAAATCTTTGCTATCTCAATGACAAATAATTGCCTGGAATTATCGGATAATATGTTAATTGGAAGCTGTTAAGCATTCGCTGTTAGTTACCGGGGCCGGTTAGTTGAAAAAGAATAAATGTCACCAACACTCAAGTCGATTTTTAATGCACACATTTTGCACTATTATTACAACCAATTATTTCCCAAAAGCACTTGCATTGTACAAGTCGCTTGCTAAATACAATTCAGAAGTAGAATTACATGTGTTGGTTGCAGATAACGAAACGCCGCCGGGTATCGCAGCCGATTTTCGAAAAATAAAAATAATTACCATTGCAGACCTCGAAGGTTTCTCGCTGGTAAAAGACCTTTATAACAAATACGCACATATAAACATTGACAATTTCCGGTGGTCAATGAAACCTGTTTTTGCCAGCTGGCTACTTGAAAACGGTTGTGATAAATTGATCTATGCCGATTGCGACATGTTCTTTGTCAATGATTATAAATTTCTGTTTGATGAATTGGACAGCCACGCTTTTATATTGACTCCCCATTGGCACAACACCGACCCGCTTTTCAACAAAGAAAGTTTCCTATCCAATTTTACCAGCGGTATTTTTTCAGCTGGCTTTTTTGGTGCTACTAAAGATGGTTTGCCGGCGCTTACCTGGTGGGCCAATGCCTGCCATTTTATGATGGGAAATAATATTAGCCTGGGTGTTCACGATGATCAACGCTACCTGGATATTGTACCAGTTGTATTTGGGAATACAAAAATAGTACGGCACCGGGGTTGTAATATTGGTTCGTGGAATCACAAAGAATCGTCCAGGTCGGAAATTAATGGAGAAATTTTGATTAATAAAAGATACCCTGTCATCTTTATACATTTCGATGAAATGCTTGTAAGTGAAATTTTAAAAGGACATGATCCTTTTTTATCACGTTATTTAAATGAGTACAAAAAAGTTTTTGACGAAAGTGGCTTCACTCTCAACAATTATATTACAACATTGGACCTGGAAGTAAAAGCAGGTACTCTTCGCAAGTTAAAATGGAAATTGAAATTACGGACCAGGTTAAAGAAAATGCTTTTTAAGCTCGCCGAATCCTTTTAAGGTTAGACAAAGACATCAGCTCATGAATGTAGCCATTATAGAAAAAGGACATTTCGAAGTTACTTATACACTGATCTCTCTTTTTGATAATGGGCGAAACCATATTACCATTTTCGTTGAAGGAGAATCATACCAGCAACTGCAATTAATGCTTCCTGGAAAAAAAAGCTATAGTTGGGTTGTAAAGAAAAACAATGAAACCAACCGCGGATTCATTACCAGCATTTTCCGCATTTTAAATAAACACCCTTTTGACCTGGTTTACTTTGATACAATTGATGATAATTTTATAGTATACGCTTACTACCTTAACCGTCTAAAAAATAAAAAAATCGTTTTAACCCTCCATGATATCAATGGATTTTTTGACTACCAACCTTCATTTAGCATACGCCGGTTGCTGAGATATATTGGGAAAAAACAGTTGCTAAAAAGTATCAGCCACTTCAATGTACTCTCAGCGAAATTAATGGCAACACTGCGATCAGGATTGGATTCATCCAAAAAAATATATGCCATCCCCGGGAGTTTTTTTGATGAAACGAGCTTTAAGCCGGTTCCTTTTTTCAGAGGGGATACTGTTTCCATAGTGATCCCTGGTTCGATCGATACACGCAGGAGGAATTATGAACTGATCTTTCCATTACTAAAATTAGCCAGGCAACGAAACGTAAACATTTCACTTACGCTTTTGGGTGGCTTCAAAAAAGGTTACAGCGAACGCATTAAGCAGAATTGCCAGATCTACCGGCAAACAAATAACAACCTGCATGTATATTCAACAGAAATTGTCGACCAACCGGAGTTCGACAAAGTGATGCGGGACAGCCATTTTATATGGACTCCTCTACAACCTTTCACCACCATCAGCGACGGTGTAAAGGAGCAGTATGGAACCAGTACCTGCTCGGGGAATATCGCCGATATTATTCGTTATGCAAAACCATTTTTTATTCCAAATGATGTTCCGCTGGACACGCCGTTAGAAAAAAGCTGCATCGCGTATGTACAGATCAGCGACATTACCGACGTGTTGGAGCAGCTCACCCCGGATAAATATGTTTTTATGCAGGAACACGCTTACCAGGCATCGCTCCATTACACGAAAGAGAATATCATCAGTAGAAACCCGGATGTTTTTACATAAGTTTTTTTTCTGCACGCCTGATCCTTAAAAACTTCTCTGGCTTCAGATAATAAATGATCAAAAAACAAATAACCGGAACAAAACTCAGCACCTTGAGTGCCAGGAAACCAGTAACAAATCCCAATAAATAGAATATTGCCAATATCAATGCACCGCCGAGCAGTGCCAGGTCGTCGATAATACAGGTAACTTCAAAATTGAAATAGCCGGGCCGGTCATAGACAAGTTCAAGAGGTCGTGTAATGTGAAAGCCGTCTGTGACCACAATGCTTGGATGGTCTTTTTCAACAGGAATAATAACCCGTTTTGAACCTGACAGCGGGTATATGTCCTTGTTGTTGACGATTACACATGCGTTAAGCAGCGTCAACAACACCTGTTTCCTACGTGCAATTACAATATAGTAAGGAGCATTTGGCACATCATTTCAATGCCTTTATTATTTCAATAAAATCCCCAGCCACCAATGATGCACCACCAACTAATCCGCCATCCACATCAGGACAACTGAATAATTCTTTTGCGTTATTTGATTTTACACTTCCTCCATAGAGAATCGGAATTTGGTTAGCGGTATCGGCACCATATTGCGCAGCCAGTACCGATCGTAAATAAGCATGTATTTCCTGCGCTTGCTCTGTCGTAGCTGTTTTACCGGTGCCAATCGCCCAAATGGGTTCATAAGCAATAACAATATCCTTAATTTTTTCTGCGGACAAATGAAAAAGTGATTCCTTAAGTTGGGCCGCCACAAAATCATTTTGAGTGCCGGCTTCACGAATGGCCAATGGTTCCCCACAGCAAAATATCGGCGTTACGAAGTTCTCGAGACAGCGGTCAAGTTTTTCCGCCAACACGGCATTTGACTCATTGAAATATTCACGTCGTTCGCTATGGCCGATTACGCAGTAAGGAACGCCTATCGAGTGAAGCATTTCTGCGGATACCTCCCCCGTGTAGGCGCCTGATTTTTTGTTATAACAGTTCTGCGCTGCAACATAATAGTTATTTGCATTATCCACCTCACTTCGTGTCATCAAAAGATAAGGGTAAGGAACGGCAAAGATGGCTTGCTGGTGAGTAGCGAGAACAATGTTTGCTTCTAAAATATCGTCTAATAATTTTTCTCCCTGCTGAAATGTAAGATTCATTTTCCAGTTAGCGGCTGCGATCTGTTTTCTCATGTTTGTCAATTAGAATTTATCAGGTTAATGAAGTCAAAATTGTTTAAAGATATATTTTAAAATGCTTTTTTCATTCTCAGAAACTGCCTGAGCCTTCAATTTTTTCCAACCTTCAATGTCCTGAATGGCTTTATCAAATTCATAACGCTTCACTCCTTCACTACCCCAGGAAAAATTAGGAATATACTTTGGTGTAAGCCCATTGCCAAATACATTGCAGGAAGCGCCGATAACGGTACCGGTATTGATGGAAGTATTAATCGCTGTCCTGGTATAATCACCCATCATCACACCACATTTCGTTCCGGCGGTCACCTGCCCTTTAGGTGTCCAAACCTTTACGTCAGCCGCATTATTTTTCAGGTTTGAGTTGGTGGTACCGGCGCCTAGATTACACCATTCGCCGATCACTGAATCGCCAAGATAACCATCATGTGCCTTATTAGAATAGCCGAACAAAACGGAGTTTTTTATTTCACCACCCGCTATGCAGTAAGGGCCAAGTGTTACAGCGCCATAGATTTTAGCACCCATTTTCAGGCAAGATCCCTCACCCATTGCGAACGGCCCCCGGATCAATGCGCCTTCCATTACTTCTGCATTTTTTCCAATATATATAGGGCCATTCGTCGCATTAAGCGTACTGTGCTCAACCCTTGCTCCCTTTTCCAGGAAGATGTTTTGCCCGCTTGTTATTTTATTGCTTTTGGAAATGGCCTGCGATTTTCTTTTCCTGGTCAACAAGTCAAAATCCTGCCGTATTGCCCAATCGTTGAGGTGAAAAATGTCCCAGGGATATTGGATTGTTTTAACGTCTTCTTTTATGGTCACTGATCTTGTAACCGCGATCTTGTACTTCTCGCTGATCTCTTTTTTTGAGAACCGAAATACAATCCCGGCATTTCCATTGACGGAAATAAACTCGCCATTTTCGAGTTTCTGTATCGCTTTAATCAATTTGGGAGAAGGAAGTACATTTCCATGGATCATTAAACAAACACCGTCCTTAACTGCATCTTCGATGGTTATGGACCGGTCCAGGTCCTTATAATCGTCTTCGTTCCGGTCAAAAGAAGTCAAACCGAGCAGCTTCTCCCATTTTTCACGAATCGTGAGAATACCTACGCGGATATCCTGTATCTGCCTTGTCAGTGTAAACGGATAAAGATTTTCCGGCTGGCAATATTCTTCCGTAAAAATGATCTTGTTCATGGATATGACAGCTTCTTTTACTGAATTGGAAAGATACTTTAAAAAAATACGCGGAATGTCGCGGCGCCTGGGGCTAATATCAAAGCCTCCCGGTGAACCAGGAGGCTTTGATAATATAAAAGAGAAACAGATTACTCTGCTTTCTTGGCGTATTTTTTCTTGAATTTATCAATACGGCCCGCCGTATCTACCAGCATGTTTTTACCGGTAAAAAAGGGGTGCGATGTATTAGATATCTCCAATTTCACCAGGGGATATTCGTTGCCATCTTCCCATTTTACTGTTTCTTTGGACGCTGCAGTTGAACGGCTAAGGAATGAATAATTATTACTCATGTCTTTGAAAACTACTAACCGGTAATTACCGGGATGGAGACCTTTTTTCATAACTCGTTGATTTTAAGGCTGCACGGATTTTGCCGTACTTGTTTTATAATTTTTTTAAGTGGGCAAAGGTAGCCTTGCCAATGGGTTTTACCAAATAAGATTGGCTGAATTTCCGAATGCTACTACGTCGTAACAGCAGGCAGAAATTTTGAGTGTTCCGGTGAAATTGGGCTTATGTTTTCTGCTCCCGAAAACCAGGAGTTGTCACTTTTAAAAAAAACGAAAGCATCAGAATTCATGTTTGTACTTACTTGCGTACGTACATTCATTTTTTCCTGATGCCTTCAGGAGTTGTATTTATCCTGTTACAGATATTTACGTCTCCGTGCTGCATTCTTTCTGTTACCAAAATATCCCGCAGCGTTGTAAATTAAAGATACGTTCTGCCCACAGACGTTTCCAAATTTTTACTGTTGTTGTTTCGCACGTGTTTCGCACCCGCTTATCCACCAATTTACCCCGGTTATAAAGATTTATTGGCCAGCTATGCACATTAACTGCGCATATTTTCAAACTGCAGCGGAATTCCAAGATCCCAGCTTTTTGAAGCCTGGATCACTTCCTGGAGATCGTCGATCTTTTTACCGGTCACTCTTACAATGTCATCGTTTATAGACGCCTGTACTTTCATGCCCGAATCCTTTATTTGCTTCACTATCTTTTTCGCATCTTCCTGCTTCAACCCATTTCTTACCAGCACTTCTTTTTTCCATGCCTTGCCGCTTTGCGCACCTTCTTTCGAAAGGTCAAAAGCTTCCGGAGCAATGCCTTGCTTATGTGCCCTGCTGACCAGCACATCAAGCAACTGCCGCATCTTCATATCATCGTCTGTTTCCAGGTTGATCTTGAATTCTTTTTTATCCAATTTTATGACAACATGCGAATTTTTGAAATCAAACCGGTTGGTTATTTCTTTGGTAACAACATTCACGGCATTATCTAACGCCTGTGCATCTACCTTACTTACAAAGTCAAAAGAGGGCATACTGATACAATTTAGGTGATAACTAATAGGAGCTTTACAAAAATAGCGAAGTCCCTCTTATAAAAGAGAGACTTCAGCACGTGAGATTTCAACTAACTAAACTAAAAAAGATAGGGTTGGTTAATGGTTTATTTAGTTCCCTCCGCCTGTGTTTACCCTGTTTTGCTCATCGCTGGCACCGCCTCTTTTTCTGCGCTCGGGAGCAATATTCTTTTTACCAAAACGATAGGTGAAAGAAACATTCACCTGGCGGCTGTCCCGCCTGCTTGCGATAGTCACATCCACATCACTGTATTTGGCATAGCCGCTAAACTGCTGCGTGTAGAAGATATCGCGAATCCCAACTTTCAGGGTTCCTTTTTTCTGGAATAATGTTTTGGCAATCCCTGAATTAACGGCATACATTTCGTTTGCCACCAGGATTCCTTCGGCTGCTTTACTGCGATACCAGCCGCTGATTTCAGCAGTCCAGCCTTTCTTGCCAATGGTAAAGCTGTTGGTCATGTTACCCATAAAACTGGTAAACTGGATATCCACCGGATCATTTTTGCTCCCATTTTGATAAACGCCTGTATAGTGATTGTTGAACACATTAGTATAAACGTTCGCATTCCACCACTTAGTGATCGGGAAGTTTGCCGATACCGCAATACCAAACTGCTTCATGTTATTGAAATTTTCCTGTGTCTGGTAGGTTTCGTTCTTTTCATTGTTTTGCTTCAGCATCTGCGTAATGATATCGTCTGTCTGCGTATAGTTCAGCGTAGTCGTCAAAAACTTATTAAACGTATGGCTAATTTCAAAGTTGTTGGTAAACTGAGGCTGCAGGTAGGGATTACCTTGTCCGTAGGTTAAAGAATCAAGGAAGAAAGTAAACGGATTCAGGTCATCATAATCAGGACGCATAATCCGGCGGCTGTAACTGAAATTAACCTGGTTCTTGTCATTGACCGTGTATCCAGCCGCAACATTAGGAAACAAATTGGTGTATTCGCGTTTGAAGCTTGAATCATTGCTCAACTGGTGACCTTTAGATATTGTGTTCTCTAATCTTAAACCTGCGGTCAGTTCCCATTTCTTGATTGTCCTTGTAAAAATGGCATACGCAGCATTTATATTTTCGTCGTACAGGAAATGATTGTTCCTGGAAGCATCTGAAACCTGGTTGCGGAGGTAACCCACTTGATTATCTGTACTCACCATGCTCGATTTTAAGCCCGCTTCCAGTTTCAAACCGCTTTTGAAAGGATGTACATAGTCGATTTTTCCACTGTAGATATTGATGTCAGAAGGGATATAACCGAGTAAGATCACATCGGCGCCTTCCTGGCCAAATTTGTCAATGCTATGCGTGGTTAAGCTGGTATTGCTCCTGTTTTTATAATTGGCGTAGTCGAAATCAGCCGTAATTTCTCTTCCTGTTGAATCGAACGTATGCTTGTAATTGAAATTGGTTGAAATGTTGGTTGATTTGCGGTTGTTCATCCCATCAGAGATTAGTTTGTAATTAAGTGATGGGTCCGGATGCTTTATGTTCGCTACACTCGTTGGGTCTTCATCACCATTATGAAAATTTCCGTTCACTACAATACCTGCTACGTCTTTTTTTGAAAAATAGTAATCCATTCCCAATTTGACGTTTTGATAAAAACCCTCAAAATGTGGCCTTGACAACTGGTCGATAGTGTTTTTCAAACTTTGGTCGGGATTCACTATCCTACGGTTTATTTCCAGGTTATTATAACCTTCATATTTACCACCATTATAACTTCCAAACAGGTTCAGTTTATTATTGCGATAGTTAAGGTTAAGACCGCCATTGTATCTTCCATATAAACCTTGTGTATAGTTCAGGTTGGCAGTACCGTTCATTCCTTTTACGAGACCTTTCTTTGTTTTGATATTGATAATACCGGAATTACCTGATGCATCATACTTAGCTGGCGGATTGGTCATAATTTCTATTTGCTCCAGGCCGGTGCTTTGCATATTTTTTAGCAAGGCAGTGAGATCTGCCCCGCTCATGTAAGTAGGTTTACCATCAACCAATATCATTACACCCTGCTTTCCTTTAAGGCTGATATTGCCATCGTTGTCAACGGAAACACCCGGCGATTTTTCCAACAGTTCCAAAGCATTCAACCCTGTATTAGTAGGTGAGGCTTCTACATTGATCACCGTTTTACCGGCCTTTTGCTCTATGAAAGGCTTTTTAGATGTAACCGTAACACCCCCGATTGCTTTCGCTTGCGGTACCAACTCGATTGTTTTAAGCGTGACGTTTGTATTGGACGCATTGATATCTATCAGTTCCGAAAAACCTTTGTCGTGACCGACCGCTGATATAGAAACGAAATACTTTCCTTCCGCAATATTGTCAAATTCAAATTTGCCGGTCTTATCGGCAACGCTCATTTTGGCAACTGATGAATCGTTTGACCTTAAAAGGCTGATCGTAGCTGATTCTATTGTTTTCGTATTGCCGTCAATGACGGTACCGCTTATTTTCCCGCGAACCATCTTTTCGGATGCTGCGGAACTGGCTGTTTGCGCTTGGCTGATGAAGGACAGGAGTAACACGATTGTCAGCAAGGTCAAGATCTTTTTCATGTCTGAAATTTTATTGATTTTGGTCTGGTTTTAAGTTTTTAGTACTTGTTCTTAATTATTACAGTTCAAAAGTAGGTACTATGCAATACAAAGAACATTGTTTTAAATTGAACGGCCGTATTTATTGATGAACGGCCGGCCAGGAGAACAACAGTTTGACGCTTTACCGCGATCCAGGTTACAGCCGCCGACTCTTTTCGGATGGATGGCGATTAAAATAGATAAGTGGAAAATGGGTTAATCCGACGTTCACGAAGTCAAAACTATTGGGGAAATACGGGTGCATGAACCCAATTCAGGTAAAATGCCGATTTTAAGAGATGAATAGTGGTTATGGCAGGTTCAGCCGTTACAGGCCAAATTCCGATTTTAGTTCGTCATGGTAAGTGCGACCGGAAGTAAGCCTGGTACCGGGCTTGTCGTCCATAATAAACAGGTAGCGGCCATTGAAATGGCGATGCATCTCCCGGATTTTCTCCTTATTGATAATATAAGACTTTTGAATGCGAAAGAATTGCGCAGGGAGTTTTTCAGACAAAGCTGCAAGCGATTGATCAGTCAAATGTTTTTGCCCGTCCGAGGTATATACGAAAACATATTTGTCCTGAGCCTCGAGGTAAACGATATTTTCAAAACGCAACAGAATAATCCTGTCGCCCGTTTTTATGGTTAATGCTGTCGGTTTTGCCGGCACCTGGAACTGGCGGATAATATCCTGTAGCCCTTTTACGTCAACTGCCGTGTTGAGCCTGCCGAATTGTTTTAACTTCTCAATGCTTTGTACTAATCTTTCTTCCTTAATAGGCTTCAATAAATAATCAATGGAAAAACTCTCAAATGCCTTGATAGCATATTGCTCATACGCCG
>WUUC01030486.1_pt1 | contig 20715 bp, 22 predicted proteins | sample 6278441 | NCBI WGS metagenome assembly WUUC01 (sample SAMN13675441, study PRJNA597444) | soil metagenome | isolation source: soil | place: USA: Washington | collected 2017-10
CAAGGCTGCTCGGATGTTCAGTGGGCACGAGCAAGTCGCAGCTTCACAAGGCGAGGATGAAGCTCAGGTCACTTCTGAGGCAACAGAATCCGCCTCAATAGCTTCCAACAACGTCGCAAGGGTTTGCGGCGAACCGAAGTCCCTCAGCAACCGACCCTGCGACGAACGAAGAAGACAGTTGAATTACGTTCTTGAGGTTACACGCAATGGAATGCGATCAGTGCCACGAACTACTTGACGATTTTCTTGACGGTACGATTAGCGGCGGCGACCGCGCGCTTCTCGACGCGCACATCGAAGAGTGCCTGAGCTGCGCGATTGCGCGCGAAGATTTTCAGTCTATCCTCAGCGTCGCGCGTGCTTCCCGCGACGAGTTCGTCGCGCCGCCGAACGAGCACGCGATGTGGCTGCGTATCCGCAACACCATCGAGAGCGACGCCGGCCTGAACCGCGCGGCTGTCGCGCCCCGCTCCGCCTCCATGCCCACGGAAGGATTCTGGGGGCGGCTCCTGAATAAGCGTTGGGAGCTTACGCTGCCGCAGATGGCGACGGCAGTCGCGGCGCTTGCCGTCACCGTCTCGCTCATCACCACACTCGGTTTGCAGTACCTGATGGCGGGCGGCGCGGCCACGGGGCAGAACTCTCTGGTCGATGTCGAGCGCTCGCGTCGCGGCAACACCCTCCGCGCCTTGTCGCAGCAGCAGGGCTTCGTCGAGCCGCGACAGGCGAGCCTACAGTACTGGCAGCAGCGCGTCGAACAACGGAAGGCGAACTGGAACCCGCGCCTGCGCGAGTCGTTCGACCGCAGCCTGAACGTGCTCAACCAGACGGTCAGCGAATCGCTCAACGACCTTGAGCAGAACCCGCACGACGAAGTCGCCGAGCAGATGCTAAACTCCGCTCTGCACGATAAAATCGAGTTGCTCAGGGAGTTCGGCGAGCAGTGACGCTTCGTCCGCGCCGACCCACGGAAAGCTCTTCCGCCCGCGACTCCACACACGGGGAGCGCGGGCGCTTCGATGCGAATCACCTGCGGGTGCGCGCGCTTCATAGGTTGATGAAAGACACACGAAACACCCCTCGCACGAACGACGCCGCCGCTCGCGCCCGAACGGCGCGCACGACCCACGCGCTCCGTGCGTATCTGCTGCCCGCGGTCTTCATCACTCTCGCCGTCTTCTCTGCGCCCGGAGCCTTCGCGCAGAGGCGCATGACCAAAGAGTACCCCGCGCAGTCGAACATCCGCCTTCACCTGCACAACCGTTCCGGCACTATCGAGGTATTGGCTTGGAAGAAGAATGTGATTAAGGTGACGGCCACGATGGAGTCGAAATCGGCGCGCGTGACGCCTGAGGTGGACGGCGAAGGGCTACGCATCGACGTGCTGCGCGAGAACCGCGAAGACGTAGGCGACATCAACTTCAGGATTCAGGTTCCCGAAGACTCCACCGTCGATATCAATACGATGCGCGGCAACATCACCATCCGCAACGTGCGCGGCCAGATGGTTCGCGCGCACGTCTCCAGCGAAGGAGACATCGAGCTGACGGGCATTCGCGCGCTCACCGTGATGGCCGAAAACACGGTCGGCAACATACTCTTCGACGCCGAGCTGCTGCGCGGCGGCACGTACGTCCTGAACTCCACGCAGGGAGACATCCAGTTGAGGATTACCGCCGAGGCGGGCTTTCGCCTGATGGCGACCGCGCCCCGCACGCGTAACATCGACCTCAACGGCTTCGCTCAGCAGGGACAGTTCGAGTACTTCAACGATAAGCGCAAGGTCGTCGGCAAAGTCGGCGACGGCGGCGCGGCCCTGAGCACCACCAACGGTCGCGGCTCGATAGTCTTCATGCCGCGCTGAAGCGCTTCCCGGAGCCCTTCGCTCAAAAAGCTTTTGACGCAAGCGGGCGCTCCCGCCGCCTGACTTCGTTTCAAGCGGGAGCGTCCTTTCACTTTTCTGACGAGAGAAGCCTTGAACCAAACCCAAAAACTTTCTCCCCCTCGACACGCGCCCCTTGCCCTAGCACTGCTCTGGACAGCCGCGCTCCTTCTCTTCTCTCTCGCTTCAAACGCCGTCGCGCGTCAGAGCGGCAGGCCGGCGCAAAAGAAGTCCGCGCCCGTCGCCGCCGCGCCGACCGTCCTTTTGAAGCGCACCACCACGCGGACTGAAGTCCGCAAGCTCGGCTACGGCGGCTCCGTCACCCTCTACGGCGCGCCCGAAGGCTCGATTACCATCGAGGCTTGGCCGCGCAGCGAAGTCGAAATCAACGCCGATGTCGAGCTGAGCGCCGACACCGAGGAAGAGCTGTCGCGTCTGGCCGCCGTCAACAGCTTCGTCGTGGATGAAGACTACAATCACGTGCGCGTCGTGACTACGGGGACGCACGACCGCAAGTTCCTCAAGCGCGCCGCGCGCGACCTGCCTAAAAAGCTCCTCACGATGCCTTGGAAAATTGATTACCGTCTGAAGGTTCCGGCCTCCGTCGATTTAGAGATTTACGCCGGGCGCGGCGCGCTCGCCCTGAACGGCATCGAGGGCACAATCCGCCTGAACGCCCCGACGAGCACCGGCGCGACCTTTAACCTCGCGGGCGGCGATGTCGAGGCGACCGTCGGCACGGGCCCCGTCAACGTACGCGTCCCCACACGCAGTTGGCGCGGACGCGGCATGAACCTGCGCCTTGCGAGCGGCGACCTCAATCTGGAACTGCCCCCCAACTACAGCGGCGACATCGACGCACAGGTGCTTCGCACCGGTCGCATCGAAAACACATACCCCGGCCTCGCCCCGCGCGAACGCACGCAGCCGACCGAACGCCTCCTCAATGGCCGCGCCGGGCACGGCGGAGTCACACTCTCCTTCACCCTCGGCGATGGCACGCTGCGCATCAGACAGGAAAGCGGCCAGCAGTAAACTGAAAAGCAGTCAAAGCAAATAAAACCATGTATATTAGCCGTCACACGAGCGCGCGATTCGACGCGCCCTCGCGTGTGACGGCTATTTAACATGCGCGACTTTAGCTCTCATACCAATCAGCAGAGGACTACAAACACCATCTCCTATGAGCATCAAATCCGATAAGTGGATTCGCCGCATGGCATCCGAACACGGCATGATCGACCCCTTCGAGTCCAATCAGATTAAAGAGATTGACGGACGCCGCGTCATCTCCTACGGAACCTCAAGCTACGGCTACGACATTCGATGCGCCGACGAATTCAAACTCTTCACCAACATCAACAGCACCATCGTCGATCCGAAAGACTTCAACTCCAAAAACTTCGTAGACATCAAAGGCGACCACGTAATCGTCCCCCCCAACAGCTTCGCCCTCGCGCGCACAGTCGAATACTTTCGGATTCCGCGCAACGTGCTCACCATCTGCCTCGGAAAAAGCACCTACGCCCGCTGCGGAATCATCGTCAACGTCACCCCCTTCGAGCCCGAGTGGGAAGGATACGTGACCCTTGAGTTTTCAAACACCACCCCCCTCCCCGCCAAAATTTACGCCAACGAAGGCGTCGCCCAAGTCCTATTCTTCGAAGCCACTGAAGTCTGCGAAACCTCCTACAAAGACCGCGGAGGAAAATACCAAGGCCAGCGCGGCGTAACTCCACCAAGACTGTAGAGGTGTTGTCGGCTGAAGCATAAACCGCGAATTCGGAAGCACAAAGTGCGAAAATTTGTAGCATAAATTGTGAAAGGGGTGATGTGAGGAAAAGAGTCTGTTCGGATTATTCGTATAAGGTGAAAGATATACCCATCACGAAGCTGAAACCTAAGTTGTTAATTTTAGAGTTGGCGAATTGATTGGTGAACACAATTCAGTAGCACCATTCAGCGATAACTTCGGCGCTAGAGTCCAGCAACAAATAAGAGCAGGGAATTTATGGTGCCAAGTATAATCTGTGGCGGGTAAGTGAAATTGCGCGTTGCTCTTGTGCTCGCGGAGTAGAGTAACAAATGAATGTTCTCACAGCAGTTGAAACAGTTCTGACCGACGCCGGAGAACCTCTCCACTACAAAGAGATCACCAAGCGAGTGTTACAACGCGGTCTCTGGGCCACGACCGGCCAAACACCTGACGCTACAGTTAACGCCCAGTTAGCCGTTGATATAAAGCAGCGTGGCGAGACATCTGTATTTAACAGAACTGATAAGGGCATATTTGCCTTACGGGCTTGGGGAATTGCTAATGGGCAAGGTAAGACTGTAGCGGCTCCTGTATCAGAGAAGCGTTTATCATTCACTGATGCCGCCGAGTTAGTGCTAGATAAATACACAGGCAAATCGCCGATGCATTACCGTGCTATCACGGACAAAGCTCTGGAACTTGGCCTAATTGCTACAGCCGGCAAAACGCCAGAGGCCACCCTCTACGCCCAAATCATTACTGAGATTCAAAGAAGGACGAAACGGGGTGAGCGGCCTCGTTTCGTCCGATACGGGAAAGGATATGTGGGACTTTCCAAGTGGAAAGGTATAGGATTGGCTTTCCAGATTGAGCAGCATAATCAGCACGTCCGCCGGAAATTAATCCAGCAAATTGGCAAGATGCCGCCACCCGAATTTGAGGCGCTGATCGGCACACTCCTGGCGAAACTCGGGTTTGAGGATGTGGCCGTAACTTCCTTCAAGGGGGATGGAGGGATTGATGTCCGAGGGACGATGGTGACGGGTGATGTGGTCCGCACCAGAATGGCCGTACAGGTCAAGCGGTGGAAGGCTAATGTGCAGTCTCCGACCGTCCAACAAGTACGCGGCAGCCTCGGCGCTCATGAACAAGGACTTATCATCACCACCAGTGATTTCAGTAAGGGAGCACGTGCTGAAGCAGAACGAGCGGATGCCACTCCCGTAGCGCTAATGAATGGCGAGCAACTCGTGAAGCTCTTGGTGGAAAATGACATCGGTATCCGCCGCTCAAGTTATGACCTCATTGAACCCGAGTGGGACGAGAATGTTTAATGTGCGCCACTCAAGCTAATACTAAAACGTCCGAATAAAGATCAAATTCTTCAGACGGTTGCTTTTGCAAAGGGGAATGCGCTCACTTCACACAGATTGATATAATTGAATCCTGGAAAGGGAGATGCTGAATTGGTATCTGGTTGGAAAGCGTAGGGGGCTTCGCTTCACAAATCACTGGCTATATGGATATGTAGTAGCATCTTCACTTACAATTTTTAGAGTCTTGATCGGAACCTCAGTATTTGTCAGAAAATTAATAACTTAATCCTGAATACTAGAACTGTTTTCTATGTCCACAGCTATCAAGACAGGCCCGCTCCGAAGAATTACCCAAGCTGAGTTAGATGCATTCCTCGAAACGGCTGCTAACTTACTGCGTGGAGGTGTAGACCACTCCGAGTTTCGTGGTTATGTCTTCGCGCTGTTGTTCTACAAGCGCATCAATGACGTATATGTTGAAAATGTAGTAGCGCTCGAAAAGGAACTCAATGACGCGGAACTTGCCCGCGACCCGCGGATGCATGACTTCGTAGTTCCTGAAGATTGCTTGTGGGAGAAAGTGGCACGAACTACTGAACTAAAACTCGGCACGGCCCTTAACGACGCCATGCGTGCTGTCGAGCGCGCGAACGAGCCGAAGTTCGACGGCATCCTTGCTAATAGCACTGTAGACTTCAACGCGCAGGATCGTCTCCCGCGCGGTAAGTTAGTCCAGATCATTAACCACTTCGGTAGTCGTTCCTTTAATCGGGCGAGCGTGCCGGATGACGTATTCGGGAATGCATACGAGTACCTCATCCGCAATTTCGCCTCGAAAGCGGGTAAGTCGAGCGGTGAGTTCTATACGCCCAAAGAAGTGGCGTTTTTGATGTCGGAGATCATTGAGCCGCAGCCCGGCAATCACGTCTGCGACTGGGCCGCAGGGTCTGCTGGCCTACTGCTTCAATGCCGTAACTATGTTGAGCGTCATTTCGGGCGTAGGGAAGCTGACCGGCTCTTCTTCTACATGCAGGAGAGCAATCCTTCTACGGCCAACATCGCACGCATCAACATGTTTCTGCATGGCGTGCGGAGCTTCCGACAGTCGCCGCCGCTCGACAGCCTGCGTGTACCGCATTTCCGCGAGGGACAGACTCGGCGGCTGCGCCAGTTCGACCGCATTGTGATGAACCCGCCTTTCTCGCTTGAATCGTGGGGCCACAGCGACTTCGTGGGAGGTGACCCTTACGGACGCTTCACGTTTGGCATGCCGCCACGCGACAACGGCGATTTTGCATGGATGCAGCAGGTGGCGAAGTCGCTGAAGCCAACGGGGCGGGCCGTAGTCGTCATGTCGCAGGGCATACTCTTCCGTGGCCAGCCGGAACAGACCGAAGCAGAGGACGGGCGCAACCAGCGGGCCGACGCCGAATACCTTATCCGCGAGCGGTTCATCAAAAACGACCTTATCGAGTGCGTCATAGTCCTGCCATCAAAACTCTTCTACGGCAACAGCGTGCCCGGTTGCCTTGTAGTGCTCAACAAGCGCAAAGCGCCGGAGCATCGAGACAAAATCCTGCTTGTCTGGGCCTCGCGTCATTACCAATCGTCAAACCCGCAGAACATGCTGCGCCGCGCCGACTGTATGCGCGTGCTCGTCCCGTGGCGCGCGTTCGGCGATCTGGAGCAGTGCCGCGCTCTCACTCCCCGGCATGCGGGCGCGCGACATGACGCTTGGGGAGATTGAAGACGCCTACGGCGAACAGCTTGAACCGCTGCCCGCATTGCGGCGGGAAATGGCGGAGCGTCTAGCGTTGGCGGAAAGGCAACCGCCGCGGGATAAAGAGGCACGGAAGAAGTTTCGTGATGGAAAAAAGGTCAACACCGACCGGCTCAAGGAGCTGAAAGCGGCGGTTAAGGTGTTGACGAAACTTGAAGCAGAGGCCGAGGAGAGACGCGCCGCCGCACGCCAGCACGCTGAGCGTGAGATCGCGCTGGCGCGCGAGACGGCAGATGACCTCGCACGCATCTGCTCTGACCCGGTGGAAGCCCGCCGCTATTTCGCCTTAATTGAGCGCGAAGAGATCGAGGAGAATGAATTCAACCTCAACCTCCCGCGCTACGTAGACACGTTCGAGCCGGAGGAGAAGATAGAGATTACCGACGCGCTTAAAGAGCTTGAGGCCGCTGAGGCTGCGTTAAGTGTGAAAACAGCCGCCCTTAGAGCGCTGCTAGTAGGAAAGCCGATTGGAGCTACTCAATGAGATGGACAGAGTTGCCTGAGTTCTCCAACTGTCCCCCAGATTGGGAAGTCGTAAAACTACTTAGCAAGGCTGATTTCGTTGCGGGACAGTCGCCCGCTTCGGAGCTTTACAATACGCGTGCAGACGGTGCACCTTTTCTGCAAGGCAACGCGGATTTTGGCCGCATCAGCCCGACTCCACTCGTATCCTGTACAGCCCCCACGAAGTTCTGTGATGCCGGAGATACATTAATCAGCGTGCGCGCACCAGTCGGTGCATTGAACCGCGCTGACCAAGTGTATGGACTAGGTCGTGGTGTTGGAGCGCTGCATCCGACCAATATTGACGCTGACTATCTTTATCATGCGATGGCACGGTGGCATATTCCATTGCTCCGTGCGGCACAAGGCTCAACGTTCGATGCCGTTACTGCGAGGCACTTTCGCCAACTGCGATGCTGTTTACCCATTAGCGGGGGTGAGCAAAAGGCAATTGCAGAACGATTGAATTTAGCCGATGAGGCTATTACAGCAGCAGAGGCGAAGCTTGCGGCAGCGCAGCGGCTCAAGACCGCGCTTATGCAGCAGCTTTTCACGCGCGGCGTCCCCGGCCGTCATACTCGTTTCCAGCAAACTAAAGTTGGCGAGATACCTAAAGGGTGGGAACTATTACCGCTTGGCAAGCTTGCCACTATCGTGTCAGGTATTGCACTCAACACCGACCGGGCGCCGCAACTTAATCCACATCAATACCTGACAGTTATTCATGTACAGCGCGAGCGGCTCGATCTCGCTGAGGTGCGTTACTTGGAAGTTTTCCCAAACGAACTTCCTGATGCTTTGCTTGAAGAGGGTGACATCCTAGTTGTTGAAGGACACGCTAACGCGGCTGAGATTGGTCGTGCGGCTCTTGCTACGCGCGAGGTTTCAGGGTTCGCTTACCAGAATCATATCTTTCGTATCCGTTTGTTGCCCGATGCAAAGCTTGACCGCTTGTTCTTACTAGGAGTGTTGAACTCAGAGCGGATTCGTCGCCACTGGGTTGCTACCTGTAATACGAGCAGCGGACTTAACACAATTAATCGTCGGGCGCTTCGCAAATTACTGATTCAGCGACCTCCGACAGACGAGCAAGAGGAGATGGCTGAATTACTTTCAACAGCAAACGAAACCATCAACGCTTGCGAGTCCGAACTGCAAGCCATTAACCGCCTGAAGCGGTCGCTTCTGCAAAACCTGCTGATCGGGCGGGTCAGAGTTAGAGTTGAGTCATGAGCACAGTAGTACTACCCAACGAGGCGCGCACGGTCGAGAATCCCATCCTCGAATGGCTCCAGACACCGGAACTCGGCTGGCGCTACGAGGACGCTCGTGCTGTTGCGCGTGAATATCGCGCCCGCCGTTCCGATGGCTCGCTCGACGAGCGCGAAGTCCTGTTGCTGCCCATCCTCAAGGAGCGGCTCATTGCCCTCAACCCCGGCGTCATTGACGATGACGAACGCGCCGAGCGTGTTATCTCGCGCCTGCGCTCCGAGCGCGATAATCAGGAATGGCTCCTCTGGCTGCGCAACGAGAAGACATTTAAGTTCGCAGTGGATGAGCCGGAGCAGAACATCCGGCTGATTGATTACGACAACGTCGGTATGGAGAACGACGGGAACGATTACCTCGCCACAAACCAATTCCGCGTCGAGGGGCCGAAAGATAATATCCGCACCGACATACTACTCTTCGTCAACGGCATCCCCGTCGTCAACATCGAGGCGAAGACGACCGGACGCGAGTGGCATCTCGATTGGACGGAGGGCGCGAAGCAGTGCGGGCGCTACGCCCGTGAAGCGCCGCAACTCTACTACTCGAATGCTTTTTGCTGCGCCGTCAATGAGTTGGTCTTTCGTTACGGAATACCGGGCGCTAAGTTCCACACATGGCAGGAGTGGCGCGACCCTTGGCCGCACACGCACATCCCCGAAACCGACCGGATGATGCGCGCCGTCTACGGCCAGCTCGACCGTGCCAATCTGCTCGACTTGCTGCGCCACTTCATCGTCTTTGAGGTCGAAGAGGGCCGCCCCGTCAAGAAAGTTGCGCGCTACCAGCAGTTCGCCGCCGCTAATGAGATTGTGCGCCGCGCGCTCGACCTCGACCGTGAGCAGGAATGGCGGCGCGGCCTCATCTGGCACACGCAGGGTAGCGGCAAAAGTCTCACCATTCTTTTCGCGGCGAAAAAACTCTGGCATCACCCAACTCTGCAACAGCCGACCGTTCTGGTTGTGATAGACCGCGACCAGCTACAGGATCAGATGTTCGGCCAGTTCATTCGCACGAACACTGAGAACTGTCGAGTGGCGGAAGGCCGCGATGAGTTGATTAGCCTCTTAACCGATGGCGACGGCTATCGAGGCATCATCGTCACTATCATGCATAAGTTCAGCGGGCACGAGCGATTCACCGTGCCGCGCCGAAACGTCATCGGACTCATAGACGAAGCGCACCGCACCCAAGAGGGCGATTTTGGCAAGTGGATGCGCGCCGCCTTGCCCGAAGCTTCTCTCTTTGGCTTTACCGGCACGCCCATTGAGAACAATGATCACAATACGCCGCTCGCCTTCGGTCGCATTATGGGAAAGGACGATAGCGGGCGGGAACTCTTCGAACGCTATATGCAGCCCGGCGGTCGTTACACGATAGCCGATGCCATCCGCGACGGCGCGACTGTCCCGATTTCTTACCAGCCTCGTATCGGTGACTGGGCTGTATGGGGTGAAAAGCTCGACGCTGTGTTTGAGCGAGAGTTCGCGCATCTGCCCAAAGGCGAGCGTGAACAACTCAAGAAGGAGAACGCCAAGCTAGAAATAATTCTCAAGCTGCCGAGGCGTATTCAGATTATTGCTGAGGATGTAGCACAAGATTTTCGGGAGAGGGTTCGCCCAAACGGCTTTAAAGCGATGTTGGTCTGTTATGACAAAGAGACCTGCGTTCTCTACAAAGCCGCTCTCGACAAGTTGCTCGGTCCCGAAGTTTCCCTGTGCATCTTCTCTGAAGATCCAAAGAAGGATAAAGAGGAAGTTAAGCGGCATTACTTAGGGGACGCAAACCGTAAGAAAGCCATAGAGGAGTTCAAAAAGGAAAAGCCGCAGGATCCTGCTGAGGAGGCCAAACCAGATAACCGTTGGCGCAACGTTGGGTAATAATATACTTGGCTCACCACGAGTAGAAGCCTGCCCGCCCGAACGTCCGCACGCCTTCTGCAAAACCTATTGCATTCTACAGCACACGGCGTTAATCTTTCGCCGTGGGCATCACCTCCGCATTCCCGCTCACAGATACACTTATCCTAAGCCGCCACGGTGCAGCCTGTCACGGCTAAACTAGGGCGCAGGTTACGGCAGCGCGAGCAGGCTCAACACGACCTCTAAAATGATGGTCGTGGTGCTGTTGGTAATCTCATTACCCGTTGTCGGCTCGTGTGTGGCGCTCGCGGGTTCGTTCGGCGGCGGCGCGGGGGCAACGGGCGTGTTCATCTCTCCCGCGAACACAGGGCAGCACAGGGCCAGCACTAGCGCGACGGTTGTCAGAGTCTTTCGCATAGTTCTCACTCTTTATGAATATGGTTGACTGGTTTAACCGTCCATCCCGCGAGGGTGTGACGGTTTTTCGGTGCTTGCCGTAAATACAGCAAGCATAAGGAAAGGCTTACCTCACATGAATTTAGCAGATGCGCGTCTGAGGGGGCTAGACAACCCTTCACTCAGTCCGACTGAGCGCGCGTTGATGCGTTGCCGCGTGTCCGCAGACCTCATCCATGCGGGCCAGCATGAGGCGGCGCGCGATGCGCTAGGCGAACTGTGGCGCGGCATTGGAGAGCGCCCGAACGTCGAAGGGCTGGACGAAAGGACAGCCGCCGAAGTGCTCTTGCAAGTCGGCGCTGTGTCGGGCTGGATAGGTGCGAGTGAGCAATCGAAGGGCGTACAGGAAGCGGCGAAAGACTTGATTAGCGAGAGCGCGGCAATCTTTGAAAGGCTCGGAGAGGCCAACAGAGCCGCAGCCGCCCGCGCCGACCTCGCGCTCTGCTACTGGCGGGAAGGCGCGTATGACGAGGCGCGTGTTCTCTTAGAGGAAGCAGTCAAGCGCATCACAGGTGACGCGGAGTTAAAGGCCAAAACGGTTTTGCGCTTAGTCGTGGTCGAGTTCTCCGCACGCCGGTACACTGACGAACTTCGGCTGTTGACTGAATCGGCTTATCTCTTCGGAGAGGAAGCGAGTCACGCACTACGCGGCGGCTTCCACAATGAACTGGCACTTGTCTTGAGAAGGTTAGGCACGGCTGAATACCGCCCCGACTACTTCGACCGGGCTATCATCGAATACACAGCCGCCATTTATCACTTTGAGCAAGCGCAGTACAAGCGATACGTGGCGCGCATCGAAAACAATCTCGCATTCCTACTCTACAAGTTAGGGCGCTACGGAGACGCGCACGCACATCTTGACCGGGCGCAGTTGATATTCACGCGGCTGAAGGACGCGGGCAACTTAGCGCAAGTGGACGAAACGCGAGCGCGTGTTCTCATCGCGGAACGCAGGTACACAGAGGCCAGCCGCGTCTTAGCGGGCGCTGTCAAGACTTTCGAGAAGGGCGGCGACTCCGCGTTACTCGCCGACGCGCTCACGGTGCAGGGCGTCGCGTGGGCGAGGCTCGGAGACTATGGCAACTCCGTCGCCGTCCTTCTGCGTGCGGCTGTCGTGGCCGAAGGCGTCGGGGCGCTCGCTAATGCGGGCTTGGCATTGGTGGCGTTGATAGAAGAGCACGGGGCGACGCGGCGGCTGCCCCCGGCTGAAGTTTATGATGTGTATGTGCGGGCTGACGGGCTACTCAAAAACACTCAGGACGCCGAAGACGTGGCACGCTTGAGGGCGTGCGCGCGCATCGTAATGCGGCGACTCTCGACCTCACAGATACGCGAAAAGAACTTTAGCTTTTACGGCGCGGTGCATGAGTTTGAAGGGAAGATGATAGAGCAGGCTTTAGAGATGTCGGGCGGCAGCGTGACGGGCGCGGCGAAGATGTTAGGGGTTACTCACCAGACACTAACGTCCATGTTGAAGAAGAGGCACAAGCGGCTTCTGAAGAAGAGAACGCCCGCGAAGAATCGCAAACGGAGCATCATTAAAAAGCCAGCCCCCAACCCGAAAGATGGTTGATTCACCACAGGGTGAATGTGTAACTAAAAGCGCCAATGGCGAGCAATCGGCGTACAGTAGGCGAACCGCCCCCTCCTGTTTTTTATAAAGAATGTGCTACCATAGAAACACACACATGCGTATACTACACAATATCTGGTGTTCTTGCTTGAAACGGCAGGCTTCGGCATCTTGTCGGCGCAATGTGTTCATCTAATATCGTTCTCCCCACTTTTTGAGGTATCACATGGCGTCACCTTCAATTCCACAATCTGTAATAAATGGATTTACAAAGATTGCTACACTCCCAGATGAATCATTTCAAGAGTTGCTTTCCACACTTGAAAAACACCCGCTAGAGCTTAAACAAGGTGTTGTATTTGAGGATGAGGATTTAAAGCTTGAGTTCCTTTCGCCAGAGGAAAGCAAGGCCATTCAAGAAGCCCTATTCCCCGTCTATCTAGGAATTGCTAACGGGACGTTCCCCACCAACGCTTACGTTGATAGCGTAGCTCAAGCATTGAAAGAGCAAGCAAGTGGTAGCGTCGAGTGGGCACAATCAGAAGAAAATTTAGAAGGATTCAAACATCGCCTAACCCAACTTGCCAACATTGAATCGCTTCTACTAATAGCAAAAGCGCACAATGTTTTAACGGCACATTCGCACGCATACTATAGCGCGCGGATACTCTCTGACATCCGGCCAGTATATGGGGATAATGTAGCGGAGTCTCCCAAGGCAGCGGTAATAGTTCACATGCTTCACCTCGTCTCTTATCAAAACAAAGCAAGGCGAGAGTTCGTGGTTGCGCTTGATACTAAAGACATAGAAGATTTAATTACCATCCTTGAGCGCGCGAAGGCGAAGACCGAGAGCCTTGAATCGGTAATCGCTTCGACAAAGTTGCCCTACATAGCGGTTAAGTAAAGGTACGTTATGGCGTTTGAATCTACCATTGAACAAGTTCACCTGATTTATTCTAGTGAAGGCATAGCATCTGCTAAAGAGGGGTGGCAGTTAAGCGAAGACGTAGATGTTAAAGAAGGGTGGCTAGAAGGACTTGTAAAAGGCAGCGCAAAGCGTGAGTCACAAGTCGAGTATCTGAATTATGTTCGTCGGCTAGTAGATATCTATGAGAGACGATTGGCTTTCATGGAAGCCGCTCAAGAACATGCCCGCCGAATAGGTGAGTACGCATTGGAGCTTCAGCAACAGGTAGATGAGCAAGCGCGCGAGCAAGCTAGAGTTAAAGAGGCGGAAGATTTATTAGAGCAGGAGTTCCATAATTTAGCAGACCAATGGCGTCGCGAAACGAGGATGCTTTCATCCGACTCAGATATTGCGGCCAACTTTGCTTACTATCAGATTATAGGTATGGGTGAAAAGGCTTTGCCTCTGATATTCCGTGAAATGCAAGAAAGGGGTGGGCGCTGGTTTTTGGCGTTAAGGGCAATCACCAGACAAAACCCTGTAAGTCCAGAGGACAGGGGTAATGTTAGAAGAATGACTCAGGCATGGTTAGAGTGGGGCAGACAACACAACTATGTGCGATGAAAGCGAATGGCCTAGTATAGACGAGTGGATTCGCGACTGCTTCCCCAACCTAAGAACTGGCGGCTACGAAGAGACAAGTGAGCGCACTTGCCTGTATAACTGCATCGCGTGGGCGGCAGGTGACACTGAAAAGTGGTGGTGGCCCTCGGAGGACGCTTACTGGCCCGAAGGTTTATCCCATGATGAATCAACGGACAATTTTAAGTTAGCGTTTAGGCAAGAACGTAATTACGAACCTTGCGCGGACGGAAGTATCGAGGCCGGATACGAAAAGGTTGCCATCTACGCCATCGCGGGAAAAACAAAACACATGGCGCGGCAGCTAGAGTCCGGAGCATGGACAAGTAAGCTAGGCATGGGGTGGGATATTAGCCACCAAACATTAGAGGGAGTCGAAACCAATAGATACGGTAAAGCCGTTGAGTACATGAAAAGGCCAAGAGTTACGTCAGGGGTGGAGCATGAACAAAAAACAACCTCAAGAGAAGGATGCGCAGGACTCATCTTTCGAGCGTTTCGAGACTCTAGCTAAGAACCTTATGGCTGTATCTAACGCCGAAGTTCGCGAAAAGATGGCAGAGGAGAAGCGCAAGAAAAGCAAAAAGAAAAGGCCAGCCAAATGACTAGCCCTTTCGCTTCCCGCGCTTCTTGAGCTTTAATTTCCCTCAGTGTTCCGTTTGCTTGCCCGTCAACTCTTCGTAAGTCAGCCTCTTCCCCGCAACCTGCTTCACCGTCTGAACAAACCTATCAGCATCCTTCGTCTTGCGCTCGTTGAATCTGAAAGACTGTTCATCAAGATAACGGAACAGGTGAAACGGCTCAACTGAAACGTAAGTGCCTTTGATGCTGCGCTTGAGCAAGCACCAAAAGTTCTCTATCCCGTTCGTGTGGACGTTGCCGCGCACGTACTCTTCGGCGTGGTCTGTGAACTGGTGGATGTATTCGGCACTTAATCCCATGTAAGACCTGTGCGCGTCCGTGTAAACTTCCGCACCTAGTTCAACCTGCCGCTTGACCTCGCCCTGTAGCGTCGCGCTCGACCTGTCAAAGATAACCTTCGTTCTTACTTTGCTGTCTTCGCCGTGACGCTCAAGCAATCCCATCACGATAGCTTTGCCGCATCCGCCGGGGCCGGTAATCTTCGCCTCGCGCACATGCTTGTGCATGTTGCGTGCAAGACCGCCGATGAAAGTCTCATCAACTTCAACCGTGCCGCTCATCTTCTCAAACGTGCCCGTCTGCATGGCGAGTCGGATGCGGTGAAGCAGGAACCACGCCGACTTTTGCGTGACGCCCAACGCGCGGTGAATCTCGTAGCTGCTCACGCCGTTCTTCGCGTTGGCGATAAGCCAGATGGCCGCGAGCCACTTTTCCAACTTGATGGCGCTGTCTTCCATGATGGTTCCGACCTTCACGGAAAATTGCTTGTGGCACGCCTTGTTCATGCACTTCCACATGCGGCGCGTGGACAGGTAAGATACTGCCTTGCCTTCGCAGTGCAGGCAGGTGACGCCTTCGGGCCATCGAAGCTGCGCCATGAAGGTGGTGCAGGTGTCGGGGTCGGAGAAATACTTGATGGCCTCAATCAGCGTCTTGGGGAATTTGGCTTCGTGTTCCATGCAGAGAGTATCGCATAGAACTCATGGTGAGTCAAGTATATTATTACCCAAATTGGAGATGCAATGGCAACTGGATTTGTTTGCTGCATTCCCTAAGACTGGCGAGCGTGCAAATATCATGGCTATTCTCGCTTGGCTCAATCTCAATGAGCCTAACCGAGAGAAGTTTGAACAGGGATACCGCAACCTGAGCCTGCTGTGGGAGACTCTACATCCTGATCCATTCCTAGTAGACCATGATGCACACTACCTCTGGCTCAGCCGGCTGTGGCTCTACTTCGTAAAAGAGTTCTACCCGCGAGGACAGAAATTCGAGACTGATCCGGCAGATGGTGCAAAAACCCGTGAACTTATTAGACAGCATGTAGATGTTGAGGAGTTAAAGCGCGATTTACAGTCATACACTCTCGACACCGATTACCTGACCAAAATCAAAGAGCGCCCACCCGATTCCAAAGCCCTAAATATTGAGGCGCTACTCGCCGCCGAACTGCAAATCCGTCTGACCGAGGATGAGGATTTCCAGCCCCTTAGTGAACGGCTCAAGCGCCTAGTTCAGCAGAAGCGTAACGGCACGCTTGCAGGCTTAGCCCTACTAAAGGAGCTTGAAGACCTGGCGAGAGACACAGTTGCGCTGATTCAAGAATCAGAGCGACCGCTAGCGGAGAGTATAGCTAAAGCGGCACGGGAGCGGTCTGATGGATTGTCAGATGGAGATGCAACGAAGATTGCAGTAGCATTACTGGCGAAAGCTGACGAGATTCTTTTCCCCGGCTGGACAGAACAGGAGCATCTTGATACAGAACTGTTCCGTGAATTTACAAAACTTTTAGCTAAACAGTTCCAGCCAGCGGGCCTGCACAGTCGTGATAAGGACTTCGTAGAGCGTAGCGTCAAGCTAATGCGTAAGGCGAATTACAGGGTAAAGCCCAGTGAGTAAGTCATCTTTTACCTATATTCTCCGGCAGAGCTCGCGCGCAAAGAACGTGCGTCTGAGAGTGACGCCACAGCGCGGGTTGGAAGTAATCGTACCAGCCAACTTTGACCACCAACGTATTCATAGTTTGCTGGAGCGTAAGAAGAGTTGGATTCGTGCTGCCTTAGAGCGGGCAGAAGAAACGAGAAAGTTCTTTGAGCCGCGTCCCCCTTGGCGGCTACCATTGCGAATCCACCTACAAGCTATCGGTTGTGTCTTTCAGGTTGAGGCAAAGGAGACAGGATTGCCGACCGTGACAGTGCGAGCGGTCGGCAAAGACACCATTAGGATTTACGGATGCATAGAAGATGAGCGAGCCTGTCAGCTATCCCTAGTCCGTTGGCTCTCACGACAGACTAGGGAATATCTCATACCGAGACTGCAAGTATTGAGCGCGGAAACTGGATTAACATATCAGCAAGTCTTTATCAGGCAGCAAAAGACACGCTGGGCGAGTTGTTCTCGGCACAGAAATATCTCACTCAACCTTAAGTTACTATTCCTGCCACCCACCCTTGTTGATTACGTACTTATACATGAGCTCTGCCACTTGGCAGAGATGAGCCATTCCAATGATTTCTGGGCCGAGGTTGAACGGCACTGCCCGAGTTATCGCAAGCTGGATGCACAACTTCGGGAGATGTGGAAGGTCGTGCCTCGATGGGCTGCCTCGTTTAACTTTGACACTAATTCAGATCACACGCGCAAGAAGTATTACAAGGCGACCAGCCCATAACAGGGATTAAAGAAACAAAGAACTGGACTCTATTCTAAATTTTTAGTTCAGGCACTCTGCCGCTGATTCCTTAGGATTATGGCGCACCTTCACTTTTCCTTGGAGCTGGGATTTTCTTTGGTAGATTAATGCTATCTTTGATTAATACATCCACGAACACATTCGCTGCTTCGCTATAAGCGATTAAAACCAATAAGTTCGGCTCATATTTCCCGTGCTCAAAATCTGAAATCTCCGATTTAGTTAGCTCCTCTTCAAATCCAAGCCGCCTTACCATACCACTTTGGGATAAGCCCAATTCAGCTCTAATCTGCTTTAACTTCTCCGCCAGACGCGTCGGCGATCTCCGCTTTTTTCTTCCCATCAGGACTTCCTCCTGATGGGAAAGGCGGCAGATTTGCGATCACAAACAAATACGAGTATTTTGTCAGCAGGAGGGTGGGTAATTCCCCACCCAATTGTGCGCTTTTGAAAGTTCGCCGGGAGTCTTGAGATTACTTCCCAAGCGACGCGCATCAGTTAACAGCAGCAGATAGGCGGGCTCATATTGTGCTCGCTAGAGAATCAAGGATTAATAATTCACTCGGAGTATAGCCTATTTGTTATTGGAGAAATAATTATGAATCAGATGGAAGTGAGCAATGAAAAGAAGCTGACGGTGCTTTTGCTCTGGTTGCTCGTCGGCATCTTCGGCGTGCATCGCTTCTACGTCGGCAAATCCCTCTCCGGCACCATTCAAATCCTCAATCTCTGTCTCATGATTCTGTTGATTCACTATGAAGTCAGACCCTTCGCGGCATTTCCCACCCTCTTGTTTGTCGGATGGTGGGCCTTAGACGTACTCCTCGTCATCATGGGTAAGTTCACCGACAGGGAGGGAAGGCCGATTATTGATTGGGTATGAGACGTTTCAATGAAGCGGGCGAAGACAATCTCATCTACTGTCCTTCTAAACTCCGAGCTGTTGAGTGCTGAAGAAGCTCACATTCTGGGCATTCAATTAGAGGGGCGGCTTCAATTAACGTCTTCTGAGATCATTGCCTTAGATCTACCAGCGAAGAACCGCGTCGAGGCTCTCCTACAAAGTGAGTTTCTAGAAGAGAAACATCTACGAGCACTGGCCTGCGACTTCGCCGAGCACACGCTGTACATCTTCGAGGAACACTCTCCAACTTATCGTCATCCTCAGCAATGTGTGGAAGCTGCGCGGCGATACCTTGCGGGCGCGAGCATAATGGAATTGCAAAGGGCAATTAGAGAAGCTATCCCGGCGGTGTGGCGGTTGGAGAAGACAGCATTTGTAGGCGCTTTCACTGCGGGAATGGCAGTGCTATTCCTTGACTACCACGATGCTGCGGAGACGGCTCGAATCGTTGCTAACCATACACAGAGAGCCATTCACTACAGAGAATGGGAACGCAGAGAGAGCGATCTAGAACTGATGTTTGGAAGAGAGTTAGGCGCGACGTGGCAACTGGCACGTATTGCCGAGATACTCGTTTGAATTAAGTCAATAGCTTGTTTGAGGTAGCTCTACCGCTTAACAACTCACCCATTGGTAGATACGCTTTTTCTTTAAACTTTACAGAAAAATACTCCCTTAAGAGTATATTTGTCAAACACTTACGAAAAATTAGTCTTTACAAGATGGAAGGGAAATATTAAGGTATGGCCGATTCATGTCTGAGCCATTTATGGCTATAAATGAATCGACCTGAGGCAACCGGGCTCGCAACCAAGATCGCTTCAGGTCGGATTAGTTTTAGTTCTACTTGCCTCAGGGCGAAGCGGCCTTTGTATACTCCAAGACCGATTGCATTTTAGCCCGATTCAACATTAGACCTCTTGCGAAAGTCAGGTAGATGATGCGACAAGTAGCTCAACCCTATGAGCTACGAGCAGATCAAAGATTTACGCCCCGCGGACTTCAAGCGCTACTGTGGGGTAGAGCCCGAGACATTCCGCCGCATGGTCGAGGTCGTCTCCAAGCGGCTGACCAGGGAGCGGCGTAAAACGGGGTGCCCGCCGAAGCTGTCGGTCGAAGACCAGGTCTTGCTGACCTTAGAGTATTGGCGCGAGTACCGCCCGCTCTTCCACCTCGCCACGAGTTGGGGCCTGCACGAGTCGAATGTGTGCCGCGTCATCCGGCGCGTGGAAGACATTTTGACAAGGAGCCGGGCCTTCAAGCTGCCGGGCAAGAAGAAGCTTCAACTCGCCGACCACCAGATCGAGTTCGTCGTCGTGGATGTCGCCGAGACTCCCGTGGAGCGCCCGAAAAAAAGCAAAAAGCCTACTACAGCGGCAAAAAGAAGCGTCACACCTTGAAGAGCCAAGTGGTTGTCAACGGGCGCACTCGACAAATTATTTGCACTCATCACGGGCGCGGCCCCGTGCATGACTTCGCCCTCTACCAGCGCAGCAACCTTGCGCCGCACGAGAGCCTGGAGGTGCTGGCCGACAGCGGCTACCAAGACTTGCTGAAGTTGCATGCAAAGAGCCGGACGCCGCGGAAGAAGCCGCGGAAGTCTGAACTGACCGAGAGCAGAAGCAAAGCAACCGGGAGTTGGCGCGTCGCCGGGTCGTGGTCGAGCATGTCATCCGCAGCCTGAAAATCTTCCGCGTCCTGGCCGAGCGTTATCGCAACCGCAGGAAGCGGTTCTCGCTCCGTTTCAACCTGATTGCCGGGCTGTACAACTATGAACTCAGCCTCGGCTAATCACTTTCGCAAGAGGTCTATTATGTCAAGCCCATAATTAGTAGGCGGCTACAAGTGCTTTGTCCATGCCTCCTCGATAGGATGTATCACGCGGCCAAAACTTCCGAGAGGAAAGTAGAACACCTGCTACATTTCTTTGAAGCCTACGCACAGTGGACATCCGTCGTGCTGTTAAGCGGCTTCAGGTCTGATCTGGCCTTCTGCGAACAGTAGGGCGTGAACATACGAGAGACCAACCCCGACTTTTACCGGAACTATCTACGCGCAGACTTCGGCGCCTGGAGCAACATCTGCCAGCGCCTCGCAAAAGCTCTGCGGCGGCTCACGGGCGAAAAGGACAAGCGAGTCGCCGTTCTCGACATGTTCGGCAACCCCGACGAGGCTTTCGTTCAGTTGTTGAGCGAGAGGAAGGTTTACGCCCTCCTCGAAGAAGTCCGAGTCAAACGTAACGAATGGAAGGGGCACGGGGGCATCAGCAGTAACCGCGAAGAGAGAAACCGAAGAGCCATCTTAGAAGATCACCTCGCCACGCTGCGCCAGATCGTCGCGGAGCACTACGCCTCGGCATCGCTTCTCTCTCCCATCAGCGCGCGCTACAGCGAGGGCATCTACAGCAACGCGGCCAAAAAGCTGATCGGCTCGCGGACACCATTTCAAGAAGAATTGTTCGACACGCAAGTGCCGCTCGACACCAAGAGACTTTACCTGCTCCATCACAAGCAACTAAAGCCCG
>WUUC01147234.1_pt1 | contig 20713 bp, 17 predicted proteins | sample 6278441 | NCBI WGS metagenome assembly WUUC01 (sample SAMN13675441, study PRJNA597444) | soil metagenome | isolation source: soil | place: USA: Washington | collected 2017-10
GTGAGGGGTTATCTAGTTGCCTCAGACGTTCCTCTGCTAAAGTCATGTGAGGTAAGCCCTTCTGTGTGCCTGCCGGATTCACGGCCGACACGAAAAAACCGTCACACCCCTCGCGGGATGGACGGTTAAGCCACTCGAACATTCCATAAAAAGAGAGAAAGAACGATGCGAAGAACTCTGACGGTAGCCGCGTTAGTGCTGGCCCTTAGCTGCCCCGCTTTCGCCGGGATAATGCACACGCCCGTCGCCACACCGCCGCCCCCTCCTAACACCGTGCAAGAGGAACCTGTGACGGTCGGCGAGAGTGAGACGGAAGCGACGGAAGCAACGGACGGCCTCACGGAGACGCTGTTGAGCGCGCTCGAAAGCGTGCTCGCGCTGCTTTAGTCCGCACGCCAGTCTAACCGGGACAAGCTGCCTTTCGGGCGGCTAGGTTGTGGTGTGCTTTTCGCGGGCGTCAGGTTGAGGTGAGACGCCCACGGGCGGGAGATTAACGCCATGCAAGGGATATTGCAATAGATTTCTACGCGGCCTCTTTCCAGAACTTCGGCTTTAACCCAAGCTCATACATGCTCTGGATAAGACAACAGATGTTGTGACAGAGCACCTTGCACAGCGCCTCATTGATCTGCGCCCGCTCCGTCTTACTCCGCAGGCTATCCCCGAACTTCGCCTTAATCATCATAAACGTCGTCTCGACGTTGCTGCGCTTGTGGTAAGACTGCATGAAGCGTTCGGTGTTGAAGGCGTAGAAGTGATACATCCGTTTCCACAACTCGCCTTTGTTCTTATAGCTCGGCCGGTGCTTCTCGGTAGAGCGGAACGGGATGTAAGGGATAGCGCCTTTAGTCAGCGCGTGCGCCCGGTTGGCGAAGCTGTCGTAACCCTTGTCGGCTGAGACTTCGCGCATCTGAAAGTTGCGCGCCGTGGTGTCCACCAGTCCCTTAAAATAGGGGCTGTCGTTGCGGTACTTCTCGCTGATCTCGACGGCCGTCACGACGTTCGTCTGAGTGCCGCACATGATGTGCATCTTAATCCAGTCCCGGCTTTCCATTAGCTGTGGCTCGTCATACTTGGCGCTCACCCACTGCACGAAGCGGCACCCCGAGAGCCCCGTCGAGTCGGCGGCGAAGTCCCGCTCTATCGCCGCCAGCGGCAGGGCGCTTTCTTCGATGAGCATTAAGAGGTAATCGGTCAGCATCGGCGACTCGAAGTAGTTGATGATGGAGTTGTAGCAGGGCAGCGCGGAGACGTAGCCGCGCCGGTGGGCGTCTCTCAGGTCGGTCATAAAGCGGCGGGTTGAGATAGTCGAATAGACCTTAAACGCCATGCTGAAAATCATATCCTCCAGAGGCAAGCGCGGACGCCCGTTAGTCTGCGCGGGCTCTCCGACGCCCGCACAGAGCTTGTGGAGTAGATAAAGGAACTGCGCTTTCTCTTGGGTCTGCGCCATGTTGTAAGCGGGCCACACTTGCGGGTAGCTCTTGCGCGTGACTTTGACAGTCTCCGTGACGGTGGTCTTAGTCGCGCCTTCGGGCGTCGTCTCCGTGACGGTCTTACGCTCGCGCTCGACGGTCAACTCAACCGCGAAAATATGCTTGCACTTCGCGCCCGTGAAATCGAAGTCGGGGCAGCTACAACGCCCGGCGTCCGCGTCAACCGTGTACTTACCTCTGCCCGACTGTGAAGGCACAAGGTAAAGGTTGCCCTTGCGGACGATGGGGAACCTGTCTGCGATGTCACGGCCTTTTGCTTCTCTGATACTCATGCTCTTGCGCCTCCGGTGTCTCTGTCGCTTACGCATGAGTATATTACTCCATAGGTACATATTAGTCAAGGATTATTTTACTTGACAGGTATATTATTTCAGAGGTATACATAGGGCATGGCTAAAGTAAAACTCACGGTCTGGGGCTACCGTTGCGAACGTTGCGAGCATGAGTGGGTTCCGCGCGACACGGAGAACGAGCCGCGCGTCTGCCCGAAGTGTAAATCACCCTACTGGAACAGACCGCGACAACAACCAAAGGCCGCTAAAAACGCATAGAATTCTTGCCTCGCGCGCCGTTCTATGCGATACTGCGCGTGGACAGCTTGAGATGGAAGGGCGTAAGCTCGCCATCTCATTGAAAACAAAGGTGTAGGAGACGGGATTTGAACCCGCACGGAGGTATGCTCTCCACCGGGTTGACAGCCCGGCGCGTCTACCAATTCCGCCACTCCTACCCAAGCGCGTAAGCGGCGAGAGTCTGACCTGACAATCTGTCTCTCGCCGCTTATGTTTTTTTACATAGGTTTCTCCACTGTCAGCTTGAGGCGTTTATACAGTGCCGGTCGCGGGCCTGAGCCTTCCGCGATCTGTTTTATCCAGCCTTCGTCCGCCAACTGTTTTAACGTCCCCCGCAAAGAATCCATCTTAACCTTCCCGGCGAACTGCTCTGGATACGCCCCTTCCAGCATGACTTTCAATTGAGCAGTCGAAAAAGGGTCTGGAAGTTGGTCTAGTATTGCCCGCGTTGCCGCGAGTATGCCTCTGGCCTTCTTAGGTCGCTCCGTGTGGTTATCCAGCTTGGGGCGTGGTTGCGTTTCGAGAGTAGGGACTTGCTCTGAGGCTGGGGAATGTGACGCCCCATTCCTTCTGCGGAGTAGGTCAAGAAGTGCGTCCAGTGTCTCAACGTCACGCTTATAATCAGCGTAGAGTTGAGCCTTTAGCGCTAAAATCTCCTGCTCATTCACGGAGCCAGATACTAGCATAAGTCCGGGATAGCTCAAAACGTTATTTCGCCTCATCGCCTTTTTTCCTCTCAAAGCGTTACGGCGGGCCGAAGTCACACGAACGCATAGCGCATCCGCGCGCCTCCTTATATAGATAGGCCATCTTGCGCCGACCATTTCATCGGCACCCGCAATCCTGCCCAAAAAGTCCGAAGTCTGCCCAAAAAGTGCTTAAAAATCAGGGGGTTTTTAGGCAAAGCCCGGTGGAATTACCTAAGATTATCGGACTCTCATCCGAACACATTCCCCACCGCCAGTTCACGCCACTCTTCCCGCTCCCCTTCCATTCCTTCTTCAATTCTGGCCCCCGTCAGCCGAACCCTGATGGCTGAACTCAACACCTCGACTGAATCAAATAGTCCATTGTCTTCCGCACTCACCTCCCGGTAGTAGCGCGCATCCTCTGTGCCCAGCCGCCCGAAGACCGCCCCCAGGATATCCTCCTCCGCCCGCTCAACATTCACGCCGAAGACCTCGCAGAGGCGGCTGTCGCTACTCGGATCGACCTCGACGGCCGCGACGTATGTCAGATACTTTCTGAGGGCCTCCTCGTCTTCGAGTAGCGCCCTCTGGAGTCGGCCCTGCCTCCGCGCGTTTTCCCACCACTCGCTGTCGCCGACCAATTCCTCGTAATTCGCGGACTTCCGGTAGTGCTCGTGCAGGCTCTCGTCCGTGACCTCCTCGACCTCCACCTCGAAGTCGAGCGTCATCCGCAGCCGCTTCGCCATCAGCACCTCTCCCGCCATACCCTTCCGCGCTCCTCCCTGCCCGGCCGCCAGACGTCACCGCCTTGAGCTTCGAGTCTCCCACCCCTCAGGCCCCTTCCCCCGCGCATCGACAGGTGCCATTCCGTGGCGAATGCCCTCCCCCGTGACCTCCACCGACTCGCCGCGCAGCAGATAGGAGAGGGCGAGCAGCGCCACCGCCGCCGGCGGGTACTTCGGCCGCCGCCCGAGCATCAGCTCTGGTATCGCCGCGGCTTGGTTGTCGCGCCCCGCCGCCAGATGCGATATGGCTAAAGCTATGAGAGACGGCGCGTCTTCCCCCTCGCCCACGTCATCCCTAGAGGCGCTTCGGCGAGCGTCTGTCGCCGGCTCGGGAGCGATGTCGCCCAGCGGCCGCTCGCCCAAGTAGGCCCTCACTCCGCCGGCGCCGACGCCCACGGCCCGCCGCAGCGCCTCCAGCATCCGCGCGTACCCGCCCCGGCAGGCGTAGACCAGCCCCAGTTCTACGTAGGAGCAAGCCATCTCCGCGTTGGCCTCCACCGCCCGCAGGAAGGCCTCGGCCGCCTCCTCGTACCGCCCCTCGTGCGCGTGGAGGATGCCGAGGAGGTGCAGCGACAGCGCGCCCGTCAACCCCTGCTCCCCTTCATGCCCCGAGTCGCTCACGGCTTAAACACCCGCCTCCTGCGCTCCTTCTCTTCCTGCTCATCACGCAGCCTCCGGAGTCTCGCCTCCGCCCTCCGCCTCATCAGCTCGTCGAGGGCCGCCGTGTCGTGCAGCTCGACGTACGGCCCGACGTCGTACCCCGCCATGACCGTGAACCCGGCGCAGCCTATCGAGTGCGGCTGATCCCAGAGCCCCTCCCCGCCGGCCCTGCGCCACCCGCCAGGCAGGCCCAGTGCGGACGAGAGCGTCGCGCGGAACTGCTCGGGCTTCGGCGGCGCCTCACGCCGGTCGTACGTCACGCGGAAATAAGCGAGCCGCCCGTCGAGGAAGCCGAGCCTGAGGGAAGCCGAGCCTGAGGCGGCGCACGCCGGCGAGTTCTTGCGGCAGCGGGGCGCGCTGCCCGAGCAGGTCGTACACCCAGTCGAACTCCAGCGTCAGCCTCCCGCACCACTCCATCTCCTGCACGGCCGAGGGGCGGAATCGTGTCGTGATCTCAGGCAACGTCATGCCGAGGCGCAAGCCCCGCACCTCGGGCGACCGCCCCAAGCCGAGGTCACAGTGCGGCCGCCTGCCCCCGGCGGCTTTCCCGGCCAGCAGCCGGTCGAAGCCGGTAGGCCCGCCCGCGGCGGCGTGGTCGAGGGCGTCGCGCCCTTCCGCGTCCTTGAGCCCCGAGTCCGACTTTGCGTCGAGCAGCAGGCGCAGCATCGGGCGCTGCGTGACGACCAAGTCGTGCCAGGCCGTGAGCCCGCGCACCTTCCCCGCCAGCGCCTCGGGCAAGTCTAGGTCACAGAGCCGCTCGGTCCAGAACAGCCCCCAGGGCGAGGTGCTGGCGAGGCCGCGGAAGGTGTCGAAGCCGCCCAGGGAGGCCGAGACCATCAGCGGGGTGCGGCCGTCGCGATCGCGGGCGTTAACGTCGGCGCCTCTGGAGAGGAGGAACCGGGCGAGTTCGACCTGCCCAAGCACGGCCGCCGTGTGCAGGGCCGTGCGCCCGAACCTGTCATGGGTGCCGGGGTCGAAGCCGGAGGCGAGCAGCGCCTTCATGGAGGCGGTGACGGCCGCGTCGCCGAGGACGCCGGTGGTGAAGTGTATCCAGTCGCGGTGCGCGTCCCACTCCAAGCGGGCAGGGGAAGCCGACACGCCGGCCTGCCGTGCCGTGATATCTGCGGGCCGTCTCGCCGGGGCGCGGCGTCCCGTCTGGGCGGAAGTGAGAATGCTTAGTGGTAGGGCGCACGTGAGGCAGAGCGCGAGTCGGACTCCTCGGGAGAAGAGCATAAATCTAATCCTTACGGGCGGTGACTGGCGGCAGGAGTTCTGCTATCTTCTGTCGCCTGTGAGTTTGACAAGCAGATGAAGCGGCCCACGCTCAGAGCTTCCCGTCGGCACGGATGACAAGAGCCGCCACGTCCGAGAAGTGCGGACTTTTAGCGGCAGAAAAATCCGAATCACTGTTGTTGACAATTGTTACCGTAACAATTGCAGGCGCAGATGATAGGGAAATAGCTAAATTCTGTCAATGGGCGATGGGAGAGTCGGGAGCTACCCGGTCAGGAGGCGATTCCTGACATGGGTTCACTACCGCGACGAAGCCCCGAGTTCCTTGCCGAGAAGCTGCGCCGGATCCGGCAGGCAATTAACGGCGGGCTCTCGCAGGAGGAGATGGTGAGCCGCCTCGGCCTCGCCGGCGAGATCGACCGCACGTACGTCAGCCGCTACGAGGCCGGGACACTGGAGCCGCCGCTGGGAGTGCTCCTCCGGTATTCCGAGGTCGCCGGGCTGCATCTTGAAGTGTTAGCCGATGACGAGTTGCTACTGCCCGATAAGATGCCGTGCTCTCCGAAGAGCGAAGGCGTGAGAAGGGCTACCCGGACAAGACGTCGAAGTGCTGGGCGATCATCCCGAAGCTGAACTGATTAGAGACCGAGCACACTCATTCACATATATCGACCCTTCGGTTCTTATCTAAGCTCTAAATCTCTTATGTATTAACCACGTAACTTGCGAGCTATCAGAAGATCGTTGAATGGGCTCACACCTGATCAGCTATTGAAGCTGGAGGAATGGCTGCATTCCATAATCGAGCAGGCTGATGACGACAGGCGCGAGCAATCTGCTAAAGATATATACTTCGCGAGAGGTGTCGCTGTAGCCATTTATCGCTGTCCACATGAAGCGCAGATTATTCTCAAGAAGGTTGTAGCCGAATTGCCTGTTGACTCGACCTTGCTATTCAGATTCTATAGGGCATGCATCACTAAGCACCGGTTCCAGCTATTTCTACTTTCCAATAACGGATGTGGATAATTATCAGGTGATGCAAAGCCCGAACGACAAAACTAGAACCGGGCAGAGTGACTCTGTCCCCCAACCCTCACAGACATCTTCAGAGGGGACAGGGGTGCCGCTTTCGACAGTCGGCGCCGTCCCGCCGTTGTCCATAGAGCTTAGCCCACAGCAGTGGGCTATTGCGGAGGAGCTTGCGCGCCTCGACCCCCAGCTCGCCGGACTCTATCGGACGGCGCTTGAGCTTCTCCCACGCCTCAGCGAACCCGGCATTGGTTACTTGGTCGCCCACGCCGGCCGCGAGTTAAGTCGTGGCGTCATCAACCTGCTCGCCGGGACTGATATCACGGTCGCGGATGACAAAGCAGCCGAAATCCCTGACAACGAGAGGAATCGAGGGGCAATTGGTGCCATCCTCCAGTTAGCCCCAAGGCACTCGCTCGTAACGAAGTGGTTTCGGATCCATGCGACTTTTGTCGGGTCCGTGCATTTCAGACAGTCAAACGCAGCGGTTGCGGGCCTGAGAGAGACATTCCTTGGATTAAGTGAACTGTTATTCGGACGGATCGGGCCGTATTTCGCCACGCACGCGCAACTCGATGCCTTCCTGCTGATTGACTCGCCAGATCAAGCGGAGGTAGAGCGTGTCCGTCCCATGCTCGCGCGCCCGGTCCAGCGTCGGTATTTCTTCAGCAGCCTCACGCATCCCGGCTGGCTTGCGCCACTAGCTGCGGCTGGGCTGTTCACCAACCCTCCTGAGATGTTCGACGTGGGGAACGGTACTTGGCAGCTCGTGCCTTGGCCTGAGGGCGAATACCTCGTGCGTATGGCCTCACACGAGCCCGAGATAGTTACCAACATCCTCCTCCGCGTGCCAAGCACGCTTAAGAATCCCATCATCTGGGGGGCGTCGCGCGGGCGGCAGCGGCTATGCCCGCTGAGTTCGCTAAAAGACTCACCGGAAGTCTAGAAAGTAGCCTCAAAAGCCCGTTGCCAAAGTGGTTCTCCTCCCACGTGATTCCCGTGGTGCGAAAGTTAGCAGAAGCGCAGCAAAGTGAAGCGTTCCGCCTCGCTGCCTGCCTCCTGTGGCTCAACAAACCGCCGGCCGAAGGGGCGGTGACCACTACTGACAATCCCCTCGCCCGCCGAAGCACGGAATGGGTATTAACGCGCCTCGAGTCTTATGAGTTAGGGCAGTTCATAAAAGAGGCAGCACCGGCACTAGAAGCGTTTAACCCCGACGAGACTGTAGAACTGCTCTCGAAGACGCTGGATCGCGCTACCTGGCTAATTGATAAGGACGCGGGCAGCGGATCACCTTATATGAGGGGCAGTACTTACTGGTGCCAGCGTCTAGACGAGGTCCGACCTGATAACGACGTCAGGGCGCAACTCGCCGTCGCGCTCGCAGGCGTGGCAGCCCGGACGGCTTCGGTAAGCGAGGAGAGGGCTCATCGGGTGCTCGAAATCATCGGGAAGTACGGGCACGAGATCTTTCAGCGGATCAGGATCGCGGTGCTTACTTCAGCGGGTCAGGTCGCGCGCGGGCCTCTTGATGATCTCATCACCGACTCGCGGGTTCTTGACTCTCCGCCCTCGCGGCGCGAATACGCGGCCTTGCTTCGCGCGCAATTCGGCAACGCCTCGCCCCACGCCCAATGCCTCTTTACCGAGGCCCTCAAGCGCGGATCCGAACCAGAAAGGGTGAATGCATCACTCGCTGCACGGGACTTGGAGCCGACGGATGAAGGCGCCGGCGAACTCGTCGCGGATTGGCAGAGGCAAAGATTGTTGTGGTTCCACGACCAGATTCCTGAATTATTGCTGCAGATGGCAGCGCAGCTAGGCATCGAGCAAGGGAAAACCTCTGCGGAAGAGCGGGCGCTTAACGAAGAGGGGTTTTATGTCGGGGGCGGGAGATGGGAGGGTGACCCTAGCCCCATACCAGATGAGCAATTAGCTACCCTACCGCCGGACATCATCATTTCTTATCTAGAGCAGTCGCGTCTCGATGCCGCGAACGAAGGCGAAGGATCGACGGTCAGAGGCCTCGCGCAAACACTTACCAAGTACGCCGCTGCACGCCCTGAAGCCGCTGAGGCTGTTGTCGACAGATTGATAACCCCATCAGCAACCCCAAGCTATGTGAGTGCACTGCTCGGCGGTTTCAATGAGGCACTCGACAAGGGTCATGCGATCCCCTGGCCGAAGGCGCTCGAACTGACAGCCTTTGCAGTAAAGCGAGCTGACGAAGTAGAACGAGAAGCAGGTCGCACCGATGCGGCCAGGGAATGGGGCTGGGCAGCGGGCGCGGCGGCTCGCCTAATCAAAAATGGCTGCTCAGGGAACCACATCCCTGACTCGGAGTCGGACGCCGTGTGGCGCATCCTAGGTGATGCCTTCGTCTCTGCGTCGACGTGGGCATATAGCGATGAGTCGGAAGACTTCCAAACCTTTTACTCGGTCCTCTCCGCGGCGCTTAACACTCTGTCCGGGCATTCCGTTGAAGCGCTCCTCGACGCAGCGCTCTGGGAGTACCGACGCGCGCACCCAAGGGAAGACGGTGAAGTGGTAAGGGAGGCTTCGGCGGTCACACAACGTCTGGTGCCACTGCTGGAGGCAATACTCGAGCACAGCGACCGCGCGGGCTTGGCCGCTCAAGCGATGCTCGGCCATTACATACCCCATGTGCTTCTGATGGCACGCGCCTGGACTCTGGAGTCGGCGGGAAGGCTCTTTGACGGTGGAGCCGCGTCGCCCAAGACGCACCCTCTCTGGGGCGCGTACATTACACGGTCTGTCTTCTATAACAACGTATTCCGGGATTTGAGACCGTGGTACGTGGTCGCGGCCGTCGCGGCCAGCGTGGAGGAGGATGCCAACTCGCTAAATCGCGAATGGTCACCCTCCCGCCGACTCGTGGTTCACGTTCTGATAGCTGTTCTTCGAGGACTTGCGGCCGTCGGCGATCCTGACGGGCTCGTGGAATCAACATTTTCTAATACGAGCATCGACGACCGGGCCAATGCATACTGGGAGATATATCGTGGCTGGAGCGAAAGCGACGACCAAGTGGATCCGCAATTCATTGCACGGCTCGTGTGCTTCTGGGAATGGCGACTTGGCCAACTCGAAGGGTCAGACGACCGTCACGCGCGGGCGGAAGAGGCGGCTGGACTCAAGTGGCTGCTTGCGACACCCCACATCCCAGCGGCAGACGCAGTGCGACTTGGAAAGCGCACTATGGAGTTGGTCGGAGGCGAGCTTCAAGACCGAGGGGTGGTGCTCTGGGACCGTTTAGCCGAATTGGCCGAGTCAGACGCCCGCGGGACTTATGAAATAGCCGAGTCGGTGATCCAGTTGATCCTCGCTCAAGACTACCCTTACCTTCCCTTTGACCGGGTAGCGCCGACACTCACGCGCGCCCTCAGTTCCGGGGACGAGCAAATAACAAAGAGGGCTGAACGCCTGATTCATACGTTAGGCGACCGCGGCTTTTTCGATTACGGAAAATTGCTGAGCCGTGGTAATGGTTCAGAATAAATACGGGCTTTCTTACTCCATATGGTTAAGGTCACGACTTCCGTAACGTAAGAGTTTGACACTCAATATGGGACGTTGTGTCTGAGCGACAGCATCTCCCTTATTTCCCTCATCCTGCTAATGAGTTGTTTTGTTACCTGAAGCAGCCGTCCGGCTGTCGCGTCAGCCTCCGCAACGAGTCCCCTGAGCGGGGGATGGCTCAGGACGTCTATGAACTCGCCCCCGTACCGCTCCCATAGCTTCATAGTTGTGTAATCCGGGGACAGACGTTCGATCCGATTGATGGTATACACGGCAAGATGTTTCAGGTGGCGGCTTACGTCCTCCGTATTAAAGACGTCCCTCATCTTCGTCCCCATTTCGGTCAGCGACTCCGGCGATACGGCCCTCTCATACACCGCGCGCAATTGGGGACCTTCTTGGACGGACAGCAAGAGTCGCAGGTACTGCTCCTGAAGCGTTGCCGCCCCTTGGTCGTGTTCGTCTATCAATCCCCTGACGTCAGGGTTAAATCTTTCGAACTGTTCCAGACGGTCGAGCCAGCCCCGGTCTGAGGAGTCGCGGATGCCGCCGACGCCCTCCAACTTATCCCACCTCTCTTCCCACCTCAGTTTCTGACCTTCCAGGAGATGCCGCTCACCCTCCAGCGTCCGGATGACTGGCGTGATGACCGTTTCGATCCACGCGCGTACGACCTCGCGGCCCGGCTCATTCACGCTGTACGCCGCCTCCCTGCCCAAGGTCTCTACTCCGTCAACGAACGCGGCCGCGTCAACCTCGGAGGCGTCCAGCCCGACCTCCATTTTTACGTCCTCAATGAGGGCGCGCACACCGTCTTCACTCTGGAGCCGGCGCACGTGGTACTCACCGAGCGGCGGCCCCAACTCCCTCAACGAGAAGTCTAGGTGGACCACCGGGATGACCTTGGCCCCGGCGCCCTCGCCGACCCCGGCCTCAAAGGGGATCCACGGCCGGTAAAGTGAGTCTTTGGAGAGGAGCACGAGGACAACGCGGGTGGATTTCAGATGCTCCAGGATTGTGGGGAACCACTTGTCCCCGCCCCTGAGGCTCTCGTAATCGGAGGAGACGAATACCCTTAGCTCGGGGCCGAACGCCTCGCGGAGCAGCGACTTGATCCTGTGCGCCACCCGCGACTCCTCGTTGATGTGGCTGATGAAGACGCCCTCTTTCTTGCCCTTCAGTCTCCGGATCAGGGGCGGCCGGGTCTCCCAGACGAGCCCCCGGAAGGTCGCCCTCAGGTCTAAGTCAGAGCCTAGGTTGGGGCTGCTGCGGATGAAGTCAAGTTTCCTGAGTTCGCGCTCCGCCGGGATGAAGCGATCTTTATCCTCCCAGTCGGAGGCGGCCACCGTTTCGCGGCTGACCCACTCGAGCCACGCGAAATTCTCCCCACGACGCGGGCTCAACTGGTTAACGAATTTAAGCAACCACTCCTGCTCGCCGTCCAGACGTGGCTTACAGACCTCCTCCCAAACGGGGATAGGGTCATCTGCATAGCTCCGGCCGAGCTGCGTGACTTCAATGTGGGTGGCGCTGCCGGGCCGCTTCACGCTGATGAGGTGGACACTCTCCAACGCCTCAACGGCGCCGAGTAATGCCTTCCCCTGTCTGGACTCCCGGAAGAACTGCTCCTCGGTAATCGCCTTCCCGAACATCTCTAAGGCCAGGAGATGCGCGCTGACGAACCCGAGCCTTCTCGCTTCCGGCGAGGCCCCGGTCAGCTCTATTGACTTGCTCAGGACAACGCCACACCAATCAACGAAATCCACCTGTAAGTCACCTTTGATTATTCGAGATTCACTTGCGAGACTTCCGTATGTTGCCTTTATGAACCGTTAATTAGAAAGAATTTGACGATCTCGCTCCAAAGTTCTGTGAACTAATGTGCGAGAGACATTCTCAGGATTAACCTGAGTTAGCGCTACCGGCCAGCCGAGCATGGCGAAGATCATCCGATATACGCTCCACCGCAAGTGCCGCCCGGCTCCCATCAGCGCCTTATAGTGTCGATGATCATACACCTCGCCATGCACGAGTTTGTTTCTGATGGTCGAGAGTGAATCCCCTTGGGCATTCCCGGTGACAGGCCATAGATCACTCAGATCTACCCCATAATGTTGACAGAATCCGCGGAACGCCGACGAAAAAGATGCCCGCATCAACTCCGGCAGCTTCTCATAAACCAACTGTCGCCTATCTTTGTTCTCATTACCGTGAAGCAGGGGGTGTCGTCTCAGCCACTTCTGTACGTCGCCGCGAAGCTCCTGCCACTGATCCACGTCGTCAAATATGTACTCCAACCCTTCCTGCCGCCGGAAGAACAGCACAAGAGTCTCCAGCGCGGCATATAGCATGATGTATGAGCTCTCGATAGTCTCGTTCCTGTCAGGCACTGCATAGTCGAGCGCCCTACGTAAGGCCGCATTCGGCGTTATCTCCGTGAACTTCTTGTAAGCCGACGAGACGAATTCTTTGAAGTCAATGTATTCGACCAGCGCGTCGTGCACGCTGGGAGCTTTCGTGACGGACGGGACGGTACGATGACGGTAGAACGTTGTCACGCTTGAGGAATCGCCCGCCTGCCAGCCCACGCAGACACAACGGTATTCCCCGACAAAGGAGACTATGCGTAACAGATCGTCGAGATGCTCTAAAGCATCGGCTATCTTTGTTGTTCCGCGCATATCTTCAGCTAATTCGAACTCGGCCACTACCTCATCAAACATGATGGTCTCGCCCTCAGAACCTTCCCAGTAGCGTGTGTGAAGATCGAAAGTGAGATTTAAGCCGTTTATTAATGTGACACTGAATGGGTGGTACCTCTCTACCGTAACCTCACCTGTATATGAGAGCATCGGGCTCTTGGCCGGCGGGAGCAGTCTATTCGGCGAGAGCCAGAAACACCCTCTGGTCCGCGGCTCCGGGTGAAAAGTGCGTTCGGGGCGGATGTGTTCCACCTTCAAATCCCACGGCTCCCCGACGAGCACGTAGTCAACTAGGTTAGGCCCCCACACGGTACGTTTATGACTCGTGATGTGAACTTTGCTTGCGGTGATCACTACTACACTGCCGTCAGGCTCTGTCAGTTCGGCGTGAACGGCGAATAACGCTGGCGCACACAGCCTCTCATCCTGCTGACGTGTAGCCGGTATAAAGTGTAGCGAAGGAGCGTCAACTTTTCTGTCCGGAAGGTACACTTTGCACAGAACATTCTCGACGACTGTTTCTTCTACTCCCTCCAGCATTGACCCTGCGATCTTAATCGTCGCGTAGAGTCGATACCTCTCTTTTCCCTGATTAGACACTGTGGCTTACCTGATCCGAGAACACTAACCAACTCTTTATTCAGTCCGTACACCTCTAGCTGCAACGCGCTTGCGAAGCAGTCTAGGTCGGGGTCGTTTCCCAGCGCGTAGAGCTAATCAGTACCGAGGCGTCTAAGAAACCCGACCTCTGATTCACTGGGCTGTTGTTTAATGGTCTGCCCAGAATTCATTAATCGTAGCAGCGTCAATCGTAAATACTCTCTTGTTTTTGTAGTAGTTTCACGAAGGTTCCCCTCCCTATCTAAGTCCTTTTTCTTACTTGTACTGCTTCCGTGTACGACCGATGATCTCCATTTGTAAGAATGACGGATTTCTTTATAAATCTTTTCCCACTCGTCAGGAGTGCTGCCGAGGAATGCCGCAACTCGCAAGGAAACTCTGAAGCTCAGCTCTGCGTCAAACTCGGGCATAAACAACGCTTCCATGCCGATCCAGTAGTCAATTAATCTATCCACCTCGTCAAGCCGATCGGTTGCGCCTGTCCATCTTCGAAAAGCCAAGTCGAAGTTTTTTGCAGGAACCCCTGTTTGCAAGATATTCCATGATTCGATAAGTCGCTTGCCCCCGTGAGAGTCTAGTTCAGTTCTTGCTATGTGAGATTTATAGGGACGTGGCGTCTGCGGAACCTCTACGGATAGATTGCGTTTAAGAAGCCCGCGCGTAGCTGTTTGCGTGAACGCAACATATACATTTTGATTCGTCATCAGTCTTAATAAGCCAAGAAGTTTGTCGATGTTATTGAGTTCCCTCTCAGATGATTCGAGACTGGCTAACGCCTGCTCTACGGCTCGCTCGATCGTGAAGTCCTCACGCGAACGTACGTGCGTTACTTCTACAGCACACTGCAGCCCAAAAAATTCCTCAATTCGCAATTTGGTAGAGAGCCCCCACGTAGGATTGAGCCACTTTTCAATCTCTTGAGTAGTGAGTTGCCGTAATCTAAACCCCGGCTCCAACTCAATAGGTTCTTCCTGCTGAATTAGGAGTTTCCCGATAGGGATTAAATGAACCTCAGTCGATACGCCTGGCGCCACGACGTCGGCTATTGTGTCGGCAAAGACCTGATCAAAAATCTCCTGATCAAACACTATATTCCCGTGACGACCCAGACATTTTTCCAGGTAAGGGTCGAGCAGTGCACTCCAGACATCATTCTTCAGATATCTGCCGCCGGGCCAGTCGTCCGGATTATCACGCGCCGGATGGTACTTAGCCGCTAGTTCTGGATTATCTCGCAAGACTTGGAGCACCAGGCCAGATGATAAGAGGTCAGATGTCTTCCACATAAAAAACCATGCCAAACTAAACAGATCTGGGCTCTGTTCAGTTTGAGTCTCCCAGTGCCACCCAACGACGGGATCATTCTTAAATACGACGCGTTGCTTCGTACTGATGGGGATGTTTACCTCTGATAGGATACCGCACGCCTCTCTAACGAAGCTTTGTAGTGCTGCTTTGAGTAACTCCATTTATGCACTCGCTTTTATATGAGACATTACTTTCCCATTCTCTCTTACGATGTAAGACGTCGAGATACTCGTTGTGGGGGCGACTGGCTCAGCGGGTTTGTTGAAAATATTTCCGGGAACGTCGAGAGCGAAACGAATACTCTTAGCCCTCATCTTCTATCGAGGAAGCGCTCAAGCCACGACCGTTTTTTTTCAGGCTGCTGTGACTGCTGTCTGGTCTCCGAGTGAATCGCCGGCATGTCTGTTTGCCGAGAGGTCGTGTCCGTTGGTTCAATGGGACGGGGCGACAGGTTAGGAGACCCGGTTAAACCTTCAGGGCCCATCCGGGCATCTGACACCGTCTTACTCTGAGTCTCCTTTATTAGCGCATTCTCTCTAACCGAGTTTTTCGCGTGCGAAACCGCCTCCGCGTAGATCCGCCATGCCTCGCTATCATCGGCTGCGATGACCTTACTTCGATTAAGAAACTTTTCGCCAAATTCCTTCATCTCCGGGGGTCGGCCCAGAGCTTCTTCCATTTGTACATATCGGAGGCCGAGTTCAGCCAATGCTCTCCGATAGTAATTCTGAACGTAGTCGTTGGACATCTTCCCTTCGTAATACTCGAACTGTCTCGACGGGAGCGACTCCATGATGAGCCTGAGGAAATCTGCCTTGTTTTCCGGCATCAGCGCCCGCCGCTCCGGCTGCGCCGGCGACTTCTCGCCTATCGCGCTGTAGAGCGCGCTGACATCTCCGCCGAACCACTGATTCGTGGCGGGCGTGGCGGCTTTCGCGAACTGTTTCAGCGTTGGCGCCTTGCCGCCCCTCTCTCCTAGCAGCAGGTTAAAGGCCCGCGCCGCCCCGCCGATATCCGTCTCCCACCGCGCCCGCAGGTACCGTTCGAGGTGTTGTTCGGCCCAAGCGCGGCGGTGCCGAGTGATAATGTCCCGCAGCCCCTCGAAACCTTTATGGCGGGTGCCGGAACTAACACTCATGGTGAGGGTAATGCCGTAGCCGACGTCCTTTGAAGAAGTCCTGTCTTCGATCGGCTCGCCCGGCCCCAGCTTCGCCTCGGCTTTGATCAACTCATCGAACAGCCGTTCGTCTACAGGTGTGCCCGATTCCTTCAACCGGGCCAATTCCCAACGCTCGTGGTGCGCGAGTCCGGCCATGTCCGTTCGCGAGTAAGGCCCCTCGCAGAGGAACCACGCCGTCAACGCGCAGCTCTGCCAGAACTTCAGTGCCGGCCCGAACGTCCCGACCATGAGGTGGTGCGGGAATGGCTCGGAGACGATTCGGTCGGGCCACTTCGTGAGCATCACTGTTCCCCAGAGGCGCTCGATATCTTTGATGAGTTCAGCACGCAGCAGTTCAAGGTATAGCCCCGGCTGGTATGGCGATCGACGGTCTGTATCCCCAAGATCAAGTGAGACGGACTCCTCTACGAGCCCCCAAAGAGGCTTCATGCCCGGTCTTTGGCGCGCGTGAACATCGTCGAACGCCTGCCAGAATCTTCTGAGTGCGCCGACACGCTCTTCCACGGGCGACGACCCACCGGACTGCTGCCAGAGCGCAGCGGCGATCTTCTGCACCTCTTCGGCCGAGATGCCCTGTTGGGCCGCGATTTCGGCGGCGCGGCTGGCCCCGCCGACCTTGAGCCGAGGCTTGGGGAGCGCCGTCACGATCTGCTCGTCCGAGTGTGGTTCTTCGCCGAGGTAATCAAGGAGGGCAAGCCAGTCGCCACCGAAGAAGCCTACCAGGAGAGGCTGGAACGCTTTCGTAAGTGCTTGCTTGCGCTTCACGCGCCCGTCCGGCTTCGCCTTTTTGTAGTACTGTTCGATCAAAGGGAGGACGATGTGAGCGCGATAGTTGGCAGCCACCGAGGCGTCAGCTTCCCGTGCGAGCGTGCGTAGAAGCCGCCGTTTGGCTTCGAGTTGAGCGGTGGAGTCATGCAGCTTGTGCCAGCCTCCGCCGTGACGCAGCACCGACATTTCCTCTAACTCGGGGAAGCCTAGTGCCTTAAAGAACTCGTCTACTTCTCGCCAAGCTTGGGCATGCTCTTCGTTAGAAAGGCTGCCCGACAGCCCACCCCTTAATTTAAACGGGTATGCCAATTCCTCAAACAGCGGTTCTAGAACGGCCCAGAGGAAGATGGCGTCGGGCGAAGATTTGAGCAGAACCCTCCCGCTCTCCTCCGACGACATGGTATGGGCGAAGTGCGGCGTCTCGCTGAAGTAGTGTGAGAGGTTGGCGACGCCGCCGTCGATGTTCACCCTCTCGGGGATGAACCATGTGCCCTTGGACTGCTGATTCTCCAGCCCGTACGTCTCATTAAGGAACTCGCGCTGCGAAGTACTCAATCCGTTAAGCGTGACCGAATTAACGCGCAGCTCGTCCTGTTTCATCGTCAGGATGCGCTCGCCTTGAAGGCTGCGTACAAGCAGCTCACCGACGAGCGCATCTAATTTTGAGAAACGCTCACCCCTGCCCTCCGCCCGCTCAAGCTCGACGAGAGCCCCCGCCAATCTGGCCTGCAATGCTCCGCGACCGAATGTCTCCATAGACTTACTCCCCGAACTGCTTCATCACTTTCACAAACTGTTCGAAGGTGACCGGGCTGTCCGTCGTCTGCGCGTATGCTGAGTAGCGCTGCGCGAGCGCCTCCTGCTCTCGCTCCGCCCTCCGCTTCTCGACGCGCTCTTCGTCATGAACTATCCGACTCTCAACGATTCCGCGCTCGAAAAGGACAAAAGCTTCCGGCCGCCAGGACAGGTCATGCCCGCGTGTGCCGGGGAGGTCTGTTCCCTCCCCGGCCCCCTGCCAATCTTCAGGGATGACGTGAGCCGTCAGCGGATCCATGTCGTTCTCGCGGTAGATGGTCTCGAGGTGGTCGTCGAGCCCCATCTCGGCGTGGTAGATAATGTCCAGAAACTGCTGATCAGGGCCGACCCTTCCGGCTAGCGCCGGGTGCTGAAGTACGCGGATGCCGCGGCCGACGAACTGGTAGAACTCGCTAAAGCTGCCGTACGGGCGCATGGGAACGACGACGGTGATGGGCTGGAAGTCGTATCCCTGCCCCAGCATCTTCAACTGGACGATGCCCTGGAGGTCACCCGACTCCTGCTCGTACCGGTCGCGCGTCGCGCGTATGCGTGCCTCGGTCATCGAGTGGTGGAGGTAGGAGCAGGGGATGCCGTGCTCCTCGGCGATGCGCGCCAGTTGCTCCGCGTGCCGCTCGCCCAGCGCGGAGAAGAGGACGCGCGGCTTAACCGGGTAGAGAAGTTCGGCCTGCCGATCTAGGGCCGCTCTGACTTCACGCATCAGCAGACGGATCGGCGCGTCCGACTTCGCCGTAATCCGGGCGAGTTTACGCTCGTCCCGGACCAGTTCGAGCAGCGCTTCGCGGCCCACAATCTCTTCACGGCTCCCGTCGGACCAGACCATTTCATAGGTGGTCTGTTCCGCTTCGGGGGCGAACCTGTGTACCTGAAGGTTCTTGGCGTGGCCGTCAGCTATCGAGTCAATCAGGCGGTAGCGGTAGACCACGTCGGCGGCGATGGGCCTGCCGTCGAGCCGCTGAAAACATGCCGACATGAGTAATGTGCGCGCGCTTGCGAAGTGGCGGAAAGTCCGCTGGTAAGACTCTGCGGCGGCGATGTGCGCCTCGTCGACGATAATCAGGTCAACGTCTTCGGGTCGGAGCTTTGACAGGAGGTCGTCTTTGTCGGCGCCGGTGCCGAGAGAGTGGAAGTTAGTGATGATGACGTCGGCCTTGAGCAAGCTTTCGCTCGTGACGCTGCGGATCGGTCCTTCGTCCCTGTCAAGCGTCAGCACGCGCGGCGGCCGCACGCCCGGTATGAGCGGGCCGTCGGGCAGGTTGTACAAGCAGTTGCCCAGCGCTTGGTGGTCGAAAGCCTTGCCGAAGGTGCCGCGTATCACGCTGCCGGGGGTGACGACCATCGCCCTCCGGCCGGCGAAGGCGAGGCACGCAGCCACCCCGAGGGCCGTCTTGCCGGCCCCTACAGACATTACGCAGGCGGCGTTCCTGCCCCCCGCGTGGTAGTAGTTACCCAGCGCCCCCAGCGCCTGATTCTGGCAGTCGCGCAGCGTCTTGAGGTTGAGTTTTGTCCTGACCGTGTCGAAGTAGGACTGTTGAGAATTCTCTGCCCTATGTCCAAGCTGCACATGCACCGTCGACAGGGCGTAGAGCGGGTTTGGGTCCATCGCCGGGGTTTCGATGACCGGCTCTTCCACGATGAACTGTTGGAGCAGGGGGTCGAGGGCAAGCACCGCTTGGAGTTGAGCCACGCAACGCGCCGCGTCGTGCCTGATGGCGTCGTAAGAGAAGCGGAGGACGTTCCACCCGGCGGCGTGCAGGTCGTTCTGGCGGAGCCGATCGTAGGTGAACGCGTGACGACTGCCGTGGAACTCGAATCCGTCGAGTTCCACGGCCACGCGCAGCCGCTCACCGCGGATGGCGTAATCAACCCTGTACGTACGCCCTCCTGAGGAGACTTCCTGCTGCGGCGTGATCAGTTTTACTAACTCTCGCTCGGCAGCGGGCGTGAGCACCCAGCGCAGGAAGGCGTATTCGAGGAACGACTCCGAGGATAGAGCCTCATATGGCGCAGGGTCACGCGACATTTACTTCGGCCTCGATGCGGGAGATCCGCTCCTCAAGGTCCTCCACCTCGTCCTCGCACTGATCAAACCTTTGTCCGATGCGAGCTACTCCCAGAGCTTCATGGAGGAAGCCTTCCGTTTCGTACAAGTTAATCAGATCGTGGAAGGCCGAGACGCTGTAATAAGTCCTCCCCTCGCCGTACTCGTTCGTGATCGTCTCCGGGTATTTTTCGATGAGCCGAATGTCGAGCCAACACAACCGCTCCACCTCAGCGAGCACCCATGGCTCTTCGCGCGAGTGGCCGCGAAGCTCTTCGTGGCAGTTCTGGATGGCGAAGTGGTAGTCACTCAGAGTGCCAGGCAGTTCGAGGGTCTCGTGCAACTGCCTGAGGACGGTCTGCGCTTGCGTCTCCCCCTTACGCGGCTTGGTCTCCCAGCTTTGGGCAGGCGAGGCAGACGTGCTCCCGCCTTTCATCGGCCACGACAGTGAGACGAGCTGCCGACCGCGGAAGTCATAGTGGTCGATTTCTGGGACCGCGTTGTGGCCGGGCAGCCGCGACCGGTCTACCCCGGGGCTGCCTTCGAAGCCCACATCAGGCACTTCGGCTAGCTGCCGGAACCACGTCTCCATATTTTCTCTCTTGGCAATGAGGCTCTGAGATAAAGGCACCACCCGTTTCGGCGGCGCGAAATGTCCGTATCACGGTAGTGTTACAACAAATCTCTATCTAACCCCAGATATTGAGGTGGTACCCAACTATTCGCTGCTACTAATGGCGGCCAAATATTTTTTGTAACACTACCATATAGAGTTATCTATGGGGGGCGAGACGTTGAAGCATTCTAACGTGGAGGGCCACATAGTTAGAGGCGATCCTCATTATCTGGCTCCTTATCAGGCACGCGGTCAAGCGCCCGATCGAAACTCTCCCGATCCCCCCTCGCGGCCCTCGCCCGCAGGTACTCGACCGTCATCCACGCCGCCGCCTTCTCGGCCGCCGCCGACGAGATGAACTGCTCAACCGTCACCCCCTCGCGCTCGGCCAGCTCGCGGATCTGCTTCATCAGCGAGTCTGGGATCACTTCCTCGACCATGCTCACGGTATCTCTCCTATCTCCCGCAAAAACTCCTGCGGCCTGATGGCCGCCACGCCGAACTTCTCTGCCCCGGCGAAATCCCTCACGTTAAAGGTCACGATGTAATCGCATCCGCTCTCGACGGCCAGCTCCAGCACGAAGTCGTCCTTCGGGTCGGGCAGCACCGGCCGCCACAGGTAGAAGATCTCCCGGAGCCCGGCCGAGGCGCACA
>WUUC01164393.1_pt1 | contig 20704 bp, 16 predicted proteins | sample 6278441 | NCBI WGS metagenome assembly WUUC01 (sample SAMN13675441, study PRJNA597444) | soil metagenome | isolation source: soil | place: USA: Washington | collected 2017-10
CACGTGGCGCAACAACGCAGATAGCCTCGTCCCGTCGGCCATCCGGGCGTGTGCGTAGGCTGCGTAGTCTCTGACAACGCCTTCCCTCGACGGCATCCATTCCGCATCGAACAGATGTCGATGCAGTTCTGCCAAGCGGTAAGGGTTCTGGCATATCTCACGCCCAAGCATCGCGCCATCAAAACGAGTCAAGCAACCGTCGACATCGGCGATGGAGTGCAGTCCGCCGTTTGCGATAACTGTCAGGACGGGAAATTTGGATCTTAATTGCTCGACCATATCGTAGCGAAGCGGCGGAATCTCTCGATTCTCCTTGGGACTGAGCCCGGTCAGGATCGCCTTGCGAGCGTGCACGACAAAAACGTCGCAGCCGGCGGCCGATACAGTCTCGACGAAGTGGCTCAGGAATGCGAAATCGTCAGTGCCGCCGCCCGGCTCAATGCCAATTCGGCACTTCACCGTCACCGGGATCCGCACCGCGTGGCGCATCGCGCTTACGGATTCTGCGACGCGCGCCGGCTCCCCCATCAAACACGCGCCGAATCGGCCACTCTGCACGCGATCACTCGGGCATCCGCAATTTAAATTGATTTCGTCATAGCCAAAGTCCGCCGCAATCGCTGCAGCTTGCGCCAGCATTGCGGGTTCGCTGCCGCCCAACTGCAAAGCAACAGGATGCTCGCTTGCATCGAATGCAAGCAACCGATTTGCATCGCCTTTCACGACGGCCTGGGCATTGATCATTTCCGTGTAGAGCAATGCGCTCGGACTTAAGCGACGCAGCAGATAACGGAAATGACGATCGGTGTAGTCCATCATGGGCGCTACACAGAGTCGTCGGTCGATAGGCTTAGAAGTGCTCATGTGGATCGGGCTTTGGGGCATTGTAGACGATATCCGTCAACTCCCGAGCTCCACCCGTGGCTCGCCCAGGCCGTCGAGTTATGCCAAGTGCTGCAGCAGCAAGCGCGGTGTCGAGCGGGTAATCCGGCTCAACGCTTCAACGGATTCGGGGAACGCCACATAATTGCCTTGCGCATAGTCCACACCAATCGATGCCAAGCAAAGCAGAATCTGCGCTGAGTCGACGCGCTCGGCAATGGTTTTGATCCCCATGGCGTGTCCAATCTGCCGGATAGCTTCGACCATGCTGCGGTCAACATGATCTGAAGTCATGTTCTGAATAAATTGGCCATCGATCTTTAGAAAATCGACGGGCAGGTTCTTGAGATACATAAACGAAGACAAGCCGCTCCCGAAATCGTCCAGCGAGAACAAACAGCCGCGCGCTTTGAGTTCCTTCATGAAATGCACGACGTTCGCGAGATTAGCGATGGCCGCCGTCTCGGTAATCTCAAAGCAGACGGCGCCCGGCGTCAAATCGTGCGTCTGCAGCTCGTTGATCAAGAACTCCAAGAAGCGCTCGTCGTTCAGGGAGTTGCCCGAGAGGTTGATCGAGACAGTGTAGGCATCGCGCGCATCGCCATCGGTGCGATAGTGCGCCAACGCTCCCAACGCGTGCTGCACCACCCAGCGGTCGATCGCGGGCATGAGGTTGTAGCGTTCTGCCGCAGGAATGAATTCCGCCGGTAACACGATTTCACCGTGCTCACCCCTCATTCGCAGCAGTAACTCGTAGTGCTTACGTGGATCGGAATTACTGCCAATCGGCACGATCGGCTGATAGTAAAGTTCGAGTCGATTCTCCTCGACTGCCCGCATCAGTCTGGAGACCCACTGCATTTCACGATGACGTTCAGGCGCTTTGCCCTGCTGATACATGTGGATTCGGTTTCGCCCCGAATCTTTAGCGGAGTAGCAAGCCACATCGGCTGCGCTTAGCACGCTGGTGATCGATTCGCTGTCGCGGTTGATCTCCACAATCCCGACACTGGCGCCGATATTCACAACGCCGTCCTGCCAGACGAAGCGGAAATCCCGAATTGTCTGGCGCAGCGTATCGGCAATCGCAGCGCCCCGTTCAGCGTTGCAGTCCTCCAGCAATACGCCGAACTCGTCGCCGCCGAGGCGAGCGATCGTATCGCCGGAGCGAATTCTGGTTTGCAAAAGACCTGTGATTTGCTTTAAAAGCCGGTCGCCAGCCTGGTGACCGCACGTGTCGTTGACGACTTTGAATTGATCGAGATCCAAGTACAGCAGCACGTGAGTAATGCCGTTCTGATTGCGCGTCGCGAGCAAAGCCTCATTGAGGCGATTCTCGAACTCGCGACGATTGATCAGTCCTGTTAGCGCATCGTGGCTCGCTTGGTATGCCAATGCCCGCCGCAATCGACGCTCCTTGCTGACATCGTGGAATACCATCACTGCGCCGATGGTTTTGCCTGCTCGATCGCGAATTGGGGCAGCAGAATCTTGGATCGCGATTTCCTGACCGCGGCGATTGACCAGCACGATGTGATCGGTCACCGTGATGACGCGGCCTTCCCGAAGACACCGCGACACGGGATTTTCAATCACGTCACGGGTGATCTCGTTCAGAGTGCTGAAAATTTCAGCCAGTGGGCGACCATTGGCTTCGCGCGACTCCCATCCAGTGAGATCTTCGGCAATGGGGTTTAGGTAGTCGACTCGCATGTGCGCATCGGTCGTTATCACCGCATCGCCAATCGACTTCAACGTCACCTGCGCCTTGTCCTTCTCCTGCAGCACTGCAAGTTCTGCGCGTTTACGTTCTGTGATGTCGGAGATCGATCCTTCGTAGCCGATCACGGCTCCATTTTCATCGCGCACTGCACGTGCGTTCTCAACTACAGTGATGGTGGTGCCATCGACCCTTCGAAGCTGAAACTCGGCATTCAGCACCTCGCCGTCGCGATCGATGGCTTCGACTAGTCGAGTGCGAGTGAACGGATCGGCGTAGAGCGAATGGGTGCTGAGGTCGAGTAATTCTGCGGCGCTCTTGCAGCCAATCATTTCCACCAACGCTGGATTGACGGACATGAACTTGCCTTCGCGGGTCGAGCTGTAGACGCCCTCCACGACATTCTCGAAGAGTCTGCGATAGCGGGCTTCGCTATTGCGCAGCGCAGCCTCGGCCGCCTTTCGTTCGCTAGTATCACGCAGACACACGACATACAGGACACGTCCGTCCATCTTGGTCTTACTGACGGCGAGCTCAGCGCTGAAACGCACACCCGAACCGCGCAGCCCTGCAGTCTCATGCGGCGCCAAATCAGTTTGCGTATCCTCGATTCTTTGCGAGAGCTGCTCCAACTGCACGGCGAGTTCCGTTTCCTCGATGTCCGGCAGCAGCATACAGATTGATTTGCCGGCGACATCAGACTCGACATAACCGAAAATACGTTGGCCGGTGGCGTTCATCGTGACGATGTGCCCGGCTTCATCGACGGTGATGATCGCGTCTTTGACGTGGTCGAGAATGGCCTGCAATTGATTTGCAGTGGTTTCCCGCAGCTCGCGCGTGATCGCATTAGCTTCGTCGGACATGAGTTGCATCGAACGGACAATACCGCGGCGCTCGGTGTCCATTTGCTCATAGGTATCTGCGACCAGCGTGAAGAGGCGGCTCATGTCCACCTGCCCTTCCGCAGTCGTCGCGATTTGCAGCTGCTTGTCTAGCAGACGATGCATCAGCTCAGCGCTCCAAACTCTCCCCGAACCGCAACCGTCCGGTCGCGTGAGGTAAATGGCTATTAGTGCCGGCAGTTAGCTGCGCCAGCTCGTGTGTTTCCTGATTACAGAATCGTAGGGAATTTACTTAACCCAACGTGTGACCGCGGTCCCGGTTTTGCCCGGAAGAAAGGCGTTTCAAAGACTTACCAGGTGTTATGTCTCATCGAAGCGGCACGGGCGGACGCGGCGCAGCTTATTTCCGGGTAAGACGATGCATTAGCCGCCGGGATGGCGAGGGACGGCAGAAGCCGGCTTGGAACCCCGCCGTTTCGAGGATTCCGCGAAAGATCAGGATCGACTATCAACCACCCCGAAGCAAAGTAGCTTCGGAGTGGAACGAACAGCCTATGCGTCGACTTCCTCAGACCGGCCCGCACGCTTGCGCTCGTGCTCTTTGAGATTGCGTTTACGCAAACGGATTTCTTTCGGCGTGACCTCAACCAATTCATCATCGTCGATGAACTCCATCGCCTGCTCCAACGTGTACCGGATTGGCGGAGTCAAGACGATGTTTTCGTCCGTGCCTGCTGCGCGCATATTCGTCAGCTTCTTGCCTTTGAGCGGATTAACGACCAAATCGTTATCCCGGCTGTGAATGCCGATGATCTGCCCCTCGTAGACTTCGTCGGCATGCGACACCATCAGCCGCCCGCGTTCTTGCAAATTGAACAGCGAATAAGCCAGCACCTTGCCTTGCGCGCTTGCGATCAACACGCCATTTTGGCGTAAGCCGATGTCGCGTTTCGCCATCGGGCCGTAGTGATCGAAGATGTGATAAAAAAGCCCGGTTCCCTGCGTCATCGTTCTGAACTGGGTTTGAAATCCGATCAGGCCGCGTGACGGCATCGTGTAATCCAATCGCACCCGGCCCTTGCCGTCTGCTTGCATTCCTGCAAGCTGCCCGCCTCGTTCACCGAGTGCCTGCATCACGGAGCCCTGGGAAGTGTCGTCCAAATCGATGGTGACGGTTTCGTAGGGCTCACACTGAACGCCGTCGATTTCCTTGATCACGACGCGTGGACGGGAAACGGCCAACTCATAGCCTTCGCGTCGCATGTTTTCGAGCAGCACGCCGAGGTGCAGTTCGCCTCGTCCGTACACCTTGAATTTGTCAGGATCTTCGGTGTCCTCAACGCGCAAGGCAACGTTGTGCACGATTTCGCGCTGCAGACGTTCGCGAATCTGACGGCTGGTCACATACTTTCCTTCGCGGCCGCAGAATGGCGAGTTATTGACCTCGAACGTCATGCTGATCGTCGGTTCATCGACCACCAGCGCGGGCAATGCTTCCGGACCAATCGGATCGCAAATGGTATCGGAGATCTGCGGTCGTTCAATGCCGGCGAATGCGACGATATCGCCTGCAGACGCTTCTTCTACCGGTACGCGATCTAATCCTAAAAAGCCCAGCACCTGCGCGATGCGCTCATTACGCACCTTGCCGTCGCGATCCACGATCACAACGTTGCTATTCTTCTTGATACGGCCGCGCTTGATGCGTCCGATGCCGATGGCCCCCACATAGCTCGAATAGTCGAGCTGACTCACCTGCAACTGCAACGGACCGTCGGCGTTGACGTCAGGCGGCGGGCAATGCTTCACGATCGCTTGGAATAGCGGCTCCATGTTGTCCGACAATTTCTGCGGATCGTCGCCTGACAAGCCGCGTAGCGCCGAAGCATAGACAACCGGGAAATCGAGCTGCGCTTCGGTCGCGCCAAGCCGATCGAACAGATCAAAGGTTTGGTCCAGCACCCAACCGGGCCGCGCTTCGTCGCGGTCAATCTTGTTGATGACAACGATCGGACGCAGGCCGTGCGCAAACGCTTTCTGGGTAACGAAGCGTGTCTGCGGCATGGGGCCGTCCACTGCGTCGACCAAGAGCAGGACGCAGTCAACCATGGACAGCACACGTTCGACTTCACCGCCGAAGTCCGCATGCCCGGGCGTATCGACGATATTGATGCGGTAGTCCTTCCAACGGATGGCGGTGTTCTTCGCCAGAATCGTGATGCCGCGTTCGCGCTCCAAATCATTGGAGTCCATGATGCGATCGGGCTGCACCTTGCGAGCATCCAATGTGCCGGACTGTTTCAGGAGCTGATCGACCAAGGTGGTCTTGCCATGATCGACGTGCGCGATGATGGCGATATTGCGTAAGTTGCTGGTCACGAGGGGCCGTCCACACCCCGGGGATGGGGTGCTTTAAAAGGCCGCGGATTATACGGAAGGGTACTGATTTAATGTGGGTATTTGAGCCGATTATGTCGGTCTCGCACAGTCAGCCCTCTCGCAAGCGTTGCGATCCCCGCACTCAGGCAGGGTCCCCTCCCTGGTTGCGGCTCGCCTCTACGGTGGAACGGCTGCAGGCGCTCTCGAACTCCCGACAAACTCGTTCTGAAGGACTGGCTTACGGCCGGGCGAGCTGGCCCTCGACTGTTTCCGGAGAAACTCTCAAAGTCGCCCTCATTCGATGCCGCGTCAGTGCCAAATCAATGAGCTGACTGATCAATTCGGAGCCCGTTACACCGCTTTGCTCCCATAGTTTCGGATACATGGAGATAGCCGTAAAACCAGGCAAAGTATTGATCTCGTTCACCAGCAAAGAACCGTTGCCCGTCAAAAAGAAATCGACGCGCGCCAAGCCGTAACACTCCAACGCCTGGAACGCACGAATCGCTAATCGCTGTACGCGTGCCGTGGAGGTGCGATCGAGCCTCGCGGGCACATCCAGCCGCGCGCCTTCGGGGTCCATGTATTTGGCGGCATACGAGTAGAACCCGTCACGGCTGCTGACGACAATTTCGCCGACCGCAGACGCCTGAGGCTGGTCTCCGCCTAACACTGCGCATTCGATTTCGCGCCCGACAATGCACTCTTCGACAACAACTTTGTCATCGAATTGAAATGCATACGCCATGGCCGAGTTAAGCTGTTTGCGTGTCGCAACCTTGCTGATGCCAACAGACGATCCGAGATTGCCGGGCTTTGCAAACAATGGAAAACCGAGACACGCAGCTTTCCGGCAAACAGTGAGCGGATGTGCAGCGAATTCATGTTTGCGGAAGGTCATGAACCGCGCAACCGGTATCCCCGCTTCGATCAGGAGTCGCTTGGTAATGTCTTTGTCCATGCCGATGGCAGAGCCCAGCACTCCGCTACCGACATAAGGTAGCCCGGCCAACTCCAGCAGTCCCTGCACTGAACCATCTTCTCCGCGCGTGCCATGCAACATTGGGAAGACGACCTCGACAGGCGCAGCATCCAGCTGGTTGTCGGGTTGCGCGAGTAAGAGTGGGTTCAACGGAGCGCCCTGCTCCAACGCAATCGCCCGCGCATTGCGTCCGCCACCTAGCAATCCGACTTCCGACTGCCGCAACCATCGACCTTGCTTATCGATGCCGATCAGCACCGGTTGAAAGCGCTCTCTGTCCAGCGACGTTAGGATAAACCTCGCCGATAGAATGGAAATCTCATGCTCCGCGGACTGGCCGCCGTAGACGATTGCAACCCTACGCTTGCAGCCTGCTTCGCGATACACATCGCCCCGCGAGTTAACCGCAGGATTGACCGTTGTTTCCATTGCCGCTCCGCACGCCGTGACTGGAGCGATTATCGAGCGCGTTTCTTGCGCAATTCAGGCGGCAAGATGACCAATGATGGCGAAAGGTTATTTCGCGTGGATTGGCAGGCGCTTAGGAACAAGCCTTTCGAGCTCGTGATCGAACTCCGTCTCGAGTGTCTGCAACGAATCCGAGTAAGACCAGCATTGCTCGACGAGATCTTCTTCCATCAGCGACTCCAGTCGATCCAAGCCCATCTTCAGTTTCCGCGTGTAGGCCTCATTCGAGCAGATAAGCTCCCGACAGGGAACGGAAATGCCCTTAATCCGAGAAGCGCGAAACGCTTGTTCGATTCCCGCTTTCGCTTGGGGGAACTTGTCAATGCAAACGAACCGAAAAAGATAGTCGGTCAAGACCGCCGCCATCAATCGTTCACTGGGTTCAGCAACGGCAGTCACAGGGGCCATTGCGAGCACTACTGCGATACTTTCCACAATCCGATTCAACGATATTCCCTCGTCCTGAATAGTGCGATTGGCAACGCGCACTACTTGGTCGTGGCCGGCAACCGAAAACGCGACAGCATGGCGTCCGACATTGCTTTTGGAGGCAGCGGTTCGCAGAGAAAGGTTCCAGTGCAGCCGCTACGTTGCGCAGCAGCCAGCTGCACATTGCCATGGAGAACCCGATACAAAGGATCGTCTTCCGATCCGCCGAAGCGACGTGCATGCGCGTACATCCACACTTGCGGCGTGAGGTAGAGCACTTGTCCCAGACCGGTTTCAGGATTGAAAGTGTAGACGACGCTGGCGGAGCATCTCGGAGTCGGCTCATCGACTTTCGGGTTACACCAGTACCAGTTTTCGTGTCGCGCCTTTCGCCGCGCCTCCGGCGATTGATCTCCGAATTTGACGACGACTCGGCCCTGCCTCTCGAATCCCTTGGGCGCGCCATGATTGGCGATCAACCAATCAAGGATCCGACTCGCTGAAGTAAGATAATCCGGATCGCCGATCTGTTGCTCTTGCAGCGCCGTTTCGCTGCGGAAATGAAGTCGCGCACCACACAACTTCAATCGCTGCAATGCGTCACCATCGAGCTTCGGTGAGAGCCCATTCCATTTTGCGCAAAACTGATAGGTGATCGGAAAAAGGATCGCCTTGCCTGGATGTTCCGGGTCGCTGATGCGAAAGCCTTGGCCATCCACAAAGTACTCGGCCAGGGCGTGAAAACCATCGCCTTCCAACTCACTGCACAAGGATTTGTAGCCGACAGCTTGAAAGCAGTCGAAGTCGAACTCCTTAGTGACACCCGCGGAGTAGGCGATTCGAACGTATACGGGATCGGGGACGAGTCGCTGAAATTGGCCGAGCGGCGTATCCCAGGTATAACCGCCGAAACCAATGGGCGGGTGGTAGTCGGGATTACTGCCGTTATCGACTTCCGCTTGCGCCCGCACCGGCTGCGTCGACAACCCAGTTACGAAGGTGAGACACAGTGACAGCCACAACGAACGACGAACAGTGCATAGATCGATGGCTCGCATCATCGGCTCCAAAGCGTACCCCTGTCATCCGAGGATCAACGCCAAGAGCATACAGCATGCACCGAGCCGAGCGCTTCAAGTGCGAGGCGCCGTTGGCCGCGCTATGCGATCAACCGCCCTTGAGGAAGTCTCCAATCAAAGGCCGGAATCGATCCATATCGACCAGGAACGAATCGTGGCCTTGCAGCGAAGCAAGCCGTGCGAAGTCGACCTTCCGGTTGCCGCCGCGAAGGCCCTCGGCAAGTTCTTGCTGTTGTTCGATGGGAAACAGCAAATCAGTCTCGACACCGATAATCAATGCCTTTTCGACTTTGAAATAGGCCAGCGCCTCGCACACGGAGCCGCCGCCGTGATCGGCGAGATCGAAGAGATCCATCGCGCGGGATAGATAAAGATACGCATTCGGGTCGAATTGTCCGGTGAACTTGATGGCATGATTTTCCAGATACGACTCAACTTCGAAATCGATACCGAATGGATCGCCGGGGCTACGTTCTGCGGAGGCGCGTTCGCGTCCGAATCGGTGCTGCCACTCCTTTGCAGAGCGATACGTAATCATGCCGAGCTTACGCGCCAAGCGTTGTCCGCTCACTGGCCCATCGCCTGTCGGGTAGTCACCGCACGCCCACGCCGGGTCCTTGCGAATAATCTCCCTCTGCAGCGAACGCAGTGCGATCGCGAAGGGTGTCGAGCGCGCCGCCGCGGAAATCGAAATGAGTCCGCGCGCCGCCGTTGGAAACAAAGCCGCAAATGCGAGCACGGTCATCCCGCCCAACGAAGGGCCAATCACGCACGCGAGTTGCTCAATGCCAAGACCACGCATGACCTCATGGCCCCCGCGCGCGATGTCTTCGATGGTCAGAATCGGGAACGTCAGTCGATAAGCGTGACCGGACTTGGGGTTGATCGAAGTTGGATTCGTCGATCCGAATACACTGCCAAGTGAATTGATGCAGACGACGAAATAGCGGTTCGAATCGATCGGTCGACCTGGACCCACCATGTCTTCCCACCAACCGGGAGTCGGATCGCTCGCCGACGATGCTGCGTGCGCAGAGGGAGACAGCCCGGTGAAGATCATCACCGCGTTGTCGCGGGCCGGATTCAATTCGCCCCAGGTTTCGTAAGCAACCTGCACTTCATCCAACACGCCGCCGCGCCGCATCGTAAACGGCGCGGGCAGGTTCATGATCTTTCGTGCGCTGGACATGGACGATCTCGTGTGAACGTACCGGTTACATCCATGGTAGCCCCGCGTCGGCAGGACAGGCATGCCGGCTGTGCATACCTAAGAACGGAAAGGAATCAGGGCGGGAAAACCAGAGTGAGTTCGGGGGACTCTATTTGCCCTTCTTAGAACGCTTCGCTTGTTTCGCCTTACTGCGGCGTTGGCGCGGTGTCAGTGGATTGCGCTTAGCCTTGAAGGGGTTCTCATCCGATCGGAACTCGATGCGCACCGGAGTGCCATCCAATGCAAAGCGTTTACGATAAACGCCCATCAAGTAGCGTTTATATGAATCCGGCACTTGGTCGATTTGATTGCCGTGAATCACGATAATCGGTGGATTTTTTCCGCCCTGGTGCGCATAGCGGAGTTTGATTCGTCGCCCCCGGACAAGCGGCGGCTGATGCTGTTCGATAGCTTGTTCCAACACACGCGTCAATTCAGGTGTCGGCATCTCCCGCATAGACGCATCGTAAGCCGCGCTCACCGCCCGCATGAGATCGCCGACCGCGGTCCCGTGCAGCGCAGAGATGAAGAAGATCGGTGCAAAATCAAGGAACGGCAGACGCAGGGCAAGACCGTTGCGGATATCGTCGCGTTGATCGCTTGGAATGCCGTCCCATTTATTCACGGCTATGATCAACGCTCTGCCCCGCTCGGCGACCATCCCAAACAGCGTCGCATCCTGCTCGGCCACTGTGTCGTGCGCATCAATGACGCCAATCACTACGTGTGCGGAGTCGACTGCCTGAAGCCCTTTGATGACGCTGAACTTCTCGATTGCTTCTTCGACTCGCGCGCGGCGACGCACACCAGCGGTATCGATCAGCGTATACGTTCTTCCGTCGCGCTCGAACGGCACGAACACCGAATCGCGCGTGGTCCCCGGAGCATCGAACGTCACCAATCGGTTTTCACCTAACAGTCGATTGATCAATGTGGACTTGCCGACATTGGGCCGTCCAATCACCGCCACTTTGATGCGATCCCGATCGTCCGGCAGCAATGCATCTTTCGTATCGAACCCCTCGATCGTGCGCTCCACGAGTGCGTGAATGCCCTGCGAATGAGCAGCCGAAATCGCATGCGGTTCACCCAATCCGAGCTGGTGGAAATCGCTACCCGCCGTGCCTTGATCCAACCCTTCGGCCTTATTGACCACGACGATGATCGATTTGCCAGCACGACGCAAAGCGTTTGCGACGTAGTGATCTGCGGGGGTACAGCCCGAGCGTGCATCCAACATGAACAAAATTCGATCCGCTTCTTCGACGGCGAGCAGCGTTTGCTCAGCCATCAAGCGCTCAATGCCCTCGGCGCCTTCCACCAGACCACCGGTATCGACGACGATGCAAGGCGGATAGTCGGCTTTCGCATAGCCATACTTCCGATCGCGCGTGAGACCTGGAAGGTCTGCGACCAACGCATCGCGAGTGCCCGTCAGAACATTGAACAGCGTGGACTTGCCGACATTGGGCCGGCCGATGAGTGCGATGACGGGAAGCATGTTGAGAGACTACTGGCTGCTGGCTACTGGCTGCTGGCCAGAATGGATGAACGATATCGCGATCACAGGGCGATAGACTGTGTTTCGAATGAGGACGCGACGCAATTGTCCCCGCTATCGCAACCTGTCTCGGCTGCGTGAGGGGGATGTCGGCGTTGCGCCTAGCTTTTCTTTGCCGGTTTCGGCTCAGTTTTGAAGGCGATCAGCTTGCCGCCGTCCGTTTGCACGAATACACGACCATCGACAGCTAACGGGGCATTGGTGATGCGCTCGCCGTCCGTACTCTTGCGCGCGATGATCTGTCCGCTCACGGGATCGAGCCAATGCAAATAGCCTTCGTAGTCGCCCACCACCAATGCGCGACCGTCAATGGCCGGTGCAGTGAGCACGCGCAGATGTAGTGCAGGCTGTTCCCACATCACGCTGCCGTCGACGCGACGCATTGCCACCACAACACCTTCGGCGTTCGAGGCATACACCGAATCCTCCTGCACCGTGAAACCGCGGTAGCTCGAGAAGTCCTGTGCCCACCAGATTTGTCCCGAATCGCGTGCAAGCATCGCAACTCGGCCTTGGAAACCCATCACCAAAATGTCTTCACCCACTGCGCGAACCGGCGCGTCGATGTCGATCAAGCGCTCAAGTTCATTCCGGCCGCGTGGCGAGCTGACTGCCGTATCCCACTGGGTATCGCCGGTCGCCAATTCAACGGCAACCACCCGACCGTTATCGAAGCCGGCATAAACAACATCGCCCGCCACAACCGGCGGCGCAGTGCCCCGCAACGACAAGCGCGGGACTTGCTGCTCGATCACCCATTTTTGCTTGGCGTCGGTTTCGTCCAAAGCGACCAACCGACCGTCGACGGTTCGAATCAGCACAATGCCGTTCGTCACGACCGGCATTGCCAGCACTTCGCTCGAAAGGCGGGTACGCCAACGTTCGACGCCGTCTACCGAATTGAGCGCAATCACCGTGCCGTCACTCGCGCCGACGACGACGATGCCGTTGCCGACTGCCGGTCCGGCAGAAAGAGGCAACTTCGTCTTGATGCTCCAAACCTTTCGACCGGTTGCTGCGGCCAATGCCGTCACTTCGCCGTTGTAGCCCGCCGCATATGCCACATCGTTCGCAACAGTCGCACGCAGCGCCAATCGCAATCGATCGGAGTCGCCTCCGAAGCCATAACTCCACAGCCGCTCGACTTTGAGCTGAGCATCGACATCCGTTAGGTCGGCAGGTTCTTCGTCCTTCGTTTTGTCGTCGCTACACGCGGCTAAGATAGACAAGATTGCCACTGCCGCCAGCAGACGTTTCAAAGAGACCGACACAGTCATAATTTTCCCAATGCCTCGTTAATCGGGCGGACGCTTACTCGGCCTTCGGCGTCATAGGCGCCGGCGCCGGCGCCAATGCGTCGGCTGGAGCTACGCTCTGCGCGTCGCTGAGATCCTGCAGTTTTAAACGCAGGAGTTCGGTACCTGTCGGATCTTTGCCTGCACTCTCGGTCAGCGCCGTTTGATACGACAACCGCGCGCCGGCTCGGTCGCCCTTTGCCAAGAGCGCATCGCCGCGCACATCATGGACTTGGACTGCGAACGCACCTGCTTTGTTCACATCGAGCAGCGCGAGCGCTTGATCTGGATGCCCCAACTGCAGCTCTACGCGAGCGAGGCGAATCCTTGCAATCTGAACCAGTGCGTCGTCCTTGGATTTCTCGATGACGACCTTCAAATCGTTACCGGCCTGCTCGAACTGGCCTGCGGTTACTTTCGTCTGAGCAGCCAACAGGTGACCTTGCGCCGCATAGGGCGAGTCGGCGTAGTTCGCATCCAGATCCTTAATCAAGGATTCCGCTTTATCTTTGGTACCGGGCGTCGTCAGCGCAATGCGCAGATCTTCATAGACCTGAGCTGCATTTTCGGCCTGTCTTTCGGTGTTGCGATTCCAGAATTGCCAACCGACCAAGCCGGCGACTCCGAGCGCAACGCCGGAAATTACCCAAAGCCAGTTCTCGCGCCACCAGCTTAAGAGCGCTTCTTCTTGTTCGCGATCCGACAAATATTCTTCGACCATAACGGCTTCTTAATAAACAATCTGTGAATTCGACTGGCAGGCCAGCCCCCTATTCTATCTTTAGCGGTGCGCCGAGTCCCCAGAGACTAGCGCCCGGCGAGCTTTTCTTTCAGCAAGCCCGGCAGAGCGTCCCAACCGGCCTCGATCTGAGGCGCCTCGACTCGCAACGACTTCAGACCTGCGACGCCCTTGTCGGTTTCGCTATCGCCCAAAATCACGGCAAATTGGGCTCCGCTCTTGTCTGCGCGCTTCAACTGCGCCTTGAAGTTGCCCCCACCGCAAAGCGCCTCAAGCTTAAGGGCCGGCAGCGCGTTGCGGAGCTGTTCAGCCAATTTGAGCGCTGCTGCCTGGGCCTTTTCGCCAACAATCACCAAGCAAACGTCGGGCAAATAGCCTGTTCCGGCAACGCCCTGTGCTTTCATCAGCGACACCAATCGTTCTTCGCCCAGCGCCCAACCGATGCCGGCTGTCGGCTCGCCCCCCAATTGACTCACCAAACCGTCGTAGCGTCCGCCCGAACAGACGGCGTCCTGCGACCCCAATTCGCTGGTGACCCATTCGAATACAGTCCGGGAGTAGTAATCGAGCCCACGAACCAGGCGCGGATTGACGATGTACTCGATGCCAACGCCGTCCAAATGCGTACGAAGAGCGTCGAAGTGAAGCCGCGATTCCGGATCCAAGTGTTCAGTCAGTAACGGCGCGTTCGCGATCACTTCGCGCAATGCGGGATTCTTGCTGTCAAGAATCCGCATCGGATTGCCTTCCAGGCGGCGCAGACTGTCTTCATCCAGCAATTCACGGTGGGCCGCAAAGTACTGCTGCAGCTTTTCGCGATAGCCCTTGCGAGATTCGGGCGTCCCCAAGGAATTGAGATTTAGCGAAAGGCGTTGGATGCCCAGCATCCGCCATAACCTGGCGCTCATCATGATCATTTCAGCGTCGACATCCGGTCCCGGAAAACCGAAGGCTTCGACATCGAGTTGATGAAACTGCCGAAAACGTTCCTTCTGCGGTCGCTCGTAGCGAAACATAGGACCCGAAGTCCACACCCGTTGGCGCTGGTTATAGAGCATGCCGTTCTCGATCATCGCTCGCACTACGCCGGCTGTGGCTTCCGGCCGCAATGTCACGTGCTCACCACCACGATCTTCGAAGCTGTACATCTCCTTGGAGACGACGTCGGTGTACTCGCCGATCGAGCGCTTGAACAGCCCGGTATTTTCGAGAATAGGAATGCGCAGCTCTTGATAGCCGTACGCGGCAAACAGCTCGCGCGCCGCTTGCTCCAGCTTTTGCCAGGGACCGATGTCCGCGGGCAACGTGTCCTTCATGCCGCGAAGCACATTTATGGCGGCGGCCCGCTCGTTCGAACTATCCAACGACTGCTCCAGAAAATCCGAAGAAAAACGCTCGGCTATTGCGCGATGCCGTCTGCACCGACGGTGAAGCGGGCGACCTGATTGGCGACGCGTCGCGGCGGCACCTCGATCGTCTTGCCGTTAACCTCTGCCGTCACAGCGCCCGCCATGCCGAGCACTATTTGCGCAGGCGCGTCGACTTCTACGCCCCGTGACTGCCCGGGTTGGCCCACATCGTAGAGCAGCCGTGTGCCCTGCGCGTCGTAGACTTCAACCCAAGATTCCTGAGTAAAAGTAAAACGCAGATTCAGTTTGCCCCGCGCTGTCCGTGCAACGTTCTGCGGTAAAGCACCTGTTTGCCCGGCGCCAGGCTGAGATTTTACGCCGGCCGGCTGCGCTTGCGAGAGCGGAGCGGCCGCCGCTGCGGCAACTGGGATTGACGCGCCCATCGCAGGTGGAGTCGACTCGACGTCTGCCTCCCCTGCCGATGCCTGCGAGAACTCAGCAGCCTCGGGTTGCGACGCAGGAACGCTGTCTTGGCGCCCAAACAACAACCAACCGCTCAAACCGATTGCGAGCAAGCCCGCGCAAGCGCCAACGATGCTCCAATTCTTGATCGGCGCGTGAGCAGCCCGGCGCTGCTTGCTATCCGGACTCATCATCATGGTGTCGGTGGCGCGATGCGAGAGCGGCACCGGGTCCGCATCTCGAGGTCTGTCAGCAACCGCGTGGTAAAGCTCCTGCACGCGGTCGACAGGTACGCCAAGCAGCGTGGCGTATTTGCGCAGATGACCTCGCGCGAACACGGGCGCGCCTAGAAAGGAGAACTGATCGTTCTCCATGGCCTCCACCATGTTGACGCCGAGATGCATCTCATCGGCGATTTGCTGGACGCTACGACCCTGGCGTTGACGTTCGGCGCGCAGCCATTCACCCGGCGTGCGCGGCTCGGTCACCGCGGGGCGACTTTCCAAAGTGGCGAGGTCTTGATCTTCGCTCATACCGTTCGTCTAACGTTGGCCGCGCTCGGACTGCAGCAAAGCCTTGGCTTCGTCCGAGGTGGGAAAATCGTTTCGTAGGTTGCGGGCGTAGTCGCCGGCGAGCGCGCGGTTGCCCAGCGCGCTTTCGATGCGCACGCCGAGCCATAACGCAGCAGGTCCCGGCTTCTCGACCACGGCCGATCGCTCGAGGAATGCGCGTGCGGACAGAAAGTTTTTTTGGCGCAACTCGATGTCAGCCATTTCGAGCAGAGCTGGGGCAAATCGCGGCCGCAACGTTAGCGCGCGGCGAAAATGCTGTTCGGCGCGCTCCAAGTTGCCAGCATCGCGAGCGCACTGGCCCGCGTTCAACAGCGCCGCTTCCGGGGATTTGTAGAGCGGATCGGCAGCAGCTGCCAAAGCTTCCTTTTCGCCGCGCACGTGCTTGCCGCGACGGCAAAGAAATACTGCGTAGTTGTTGTGTATTTCCGGGTTATTGCCGTCCAGCGAGACGGCTCGGTCGAAATGATGCTCGGCTTTGTCCGATTCCCCGAGGCGGTCATACAGCAATCCCAGGGCCGTATGCGTCGTTGGATTGCGTGGATCCTGCTCGATTGCGCGCTCGAGCTTTTCCTTCGCTTGAGGCAAATTTCCTTGCCGGTAATAGTCCACGCCCAGCTGCATGTTGATGCGTGCGGCTTCGCCGCGCTGACTCTGATCCACGACCGTGCTCGATCCACCGCATGCCGCGAACGCTGCAGCGCAACTGATGACCGTCAGTCGATAAGCCATCTGGATTATTTGCACTGTTGGACCTTTTGAGTAGCCATGGACGCTCGATTTCCGGTCGATGCTGGCGCGCCTTACCCGGCCACCACTCGAATATTCCGCAACCGGTCGCCCAGGCGGTTAAGCGTCCGGTCTTGAACGCGACCCACCAATTGACCGCATGCCGCGTCGATGTCGTCGCCCCGGGTCCGGCGCGTCGTCGCAATGACGCCCTGCGAATTCAGCAATTCACGAAAGCGCTCGATGACTGGCGCCGGCGATCGTTTGTAACGGGTATCCGGGAATGGATTGAAGGGAATCAAATTGACCTTGCCCGGCTGACCACGCAGCAGCTTGACCAACTGCATCGCATGCTCAGGTTGATCGTTAACGCCATCCAGCATCACATACTCGAAAGTGATGCTGCGTGCGTTCTGCTTTTCAAGATAGTGCCAGCAAGCGGCCAGCAATTCCGCAATCGGGTGCTTGCGATTGATCGGCACCAGTTGGTCTCGCAATTCGTCTGTCGGCGCATGCAAAGACACAGCCAGCGCACAGTTGGTTTCTTCGGCCAGTTTCAGCATCTGCGGAACAAGGCCCGATGTGCTGATGGTCACCCGCCGACGCGAGATGTCAAAGCCCAGATCGTCCATGAATATTTCAGTGGCCGGGATGACGTTGCGATAGTTTGCAAGCGGCTCACCCATGCCCATGAATACGATGTTGGTGATCAGACGCGTGCGAGTCGACGCGGCCGGGGCTCCCACAGCGGAAGCTGCGGTGTCCGCTTGAGTGTCGCCCAAACCATCGGCTGCAGGATCGAGTGATTCATCGATGGCAGGGACCGCAAGTGCGCGCAGTTCGCGCTCGGCCAGCCATACCTGCCCCACAATCTCCGCCGTGGTCAGGTTGCGGTTGAATCCCTGCTGTGCGGTTGAACAGAAAGTGCAATCCATCGCGCATCCGATCTGCGATGAAATACACAAGGTGCCTCGACCGGGCTCCGGGATGTACACCATCTCGATGCATTGGCGAGCATCGATGACATCCAGATCAATCGGTACGGCGCCACGGGCGTTGTCCATATAGAGCAGCCACTTGCGCGTTCCGTCGGCGGACACTTGGCTTAGCTTGATCGCGGGCGTCCGCACCTCCGCCACTTCAGCAAGGCGCTGGCGAAAGCTCTTCGCCAAGTCCGTCATTTTTTCGAAGTCGCCTTCGATTTGCTTATACAGCCACTTGTGCAGCTGTCGGGCACGAAAAGGCTTTTCGCCCAACCCCACCACAAAAGCCTCCAACTCGGAACGAGTCAGTCCAAGTAGGTTGGTCTTTGTGGGGGTGGCGTTCATTAGTGAATTGGACAATGCTTTGACGGCATCGATCCTATCTAGTCCGCGGACAAAGATCCGAAGTCGCAAAGAAGAACGCGATTTCGATCGCGGCATTCTCGGCGCTATCGGAGCCGTGCACGACGTTTTCCTCGATGCTGCTGGCAAAATCGGCACGGATGGTGCCCGGAGCGGCTTTTTTCGGATCCGTTGCGCCCATCAGTTCCCGATGCTTCGCGACGGCGTCCTCGCCCTCAAGCACTTGCATGATGACGGGGCCCGAAGTCATGTATTTGCACAGGTCCTTGAAGAACGGACGCTCGCGGTGCACGCCATAGAACCCCTCGGCCTGGGCTTGAGTCAGGTGCACCATCCGGGCGGCGACGATCTTGAGGCCGGCCTTTTCGAAGCGGCTATATACCTGACCAATGAGGTTTTTCTGGACACCATCTGGTTTGACAATGGAAAACGTGCGTTCGAGCGCCATGGAGACTTCATCCTCTTAAAGCATTGAATTGGGACAACTTGCGACGGACCGGGCCGCCTGCCCTTCAAATTAGGGGGTCAGCGATCGGAACTGACTCGGAACTGACTCGCAACCGATCGTGAGTAGCCGGATTTTGCGCGCGGCGAAGTGTATCGGGGGTGAAGGGCTAATGAAAGGCTGGACCGGCCGCAAAGCCCGGCTACTGGCCACTGGCAGCGGCTATTGGCCAGATTGAAGAGCGTCGACCGGGCGCTTTGTGCGGGAACTGGAAGCGAAAGTGAGCACCTGCCTTTGCTGGCCAGCACCTAGGAGCCAGTGGCCAGGTGCCCAGTGCTTACTCAGACCGTAAAACTCTCGCCGCAGCCGCACTCCCCTTTGATATTGGGATTGCGGAACCGGAATGCTTCGTTCAGTCCTTGTTTGACGAAGTCGACTTGAGTGCCGTCGATGTAGCCAAGGCTCTGCTTGTCGACGATCACTTTAACGCCCTGATCTTCGAACACCAGATCGTCGCTTTGCACTTCATCGGCGTAATTCACGACGTAGGCATACCCTGAACAACCGGTGGGCTTGACGCCGAGCCGTAAACCCACTCCGTGTCCACGGGTGGCAAGGAAACTTTTGACGCGCTGTGCAGCGGCTTGTGTGAGTGAAATTGACATGGTGGTCACTGAATACCGAGCGCTTTGATCCAGTCAGACGACATGAGTTTGGGCCGTTTGCACTGCATGCAACCCGACATCGCAGCCTGACGATATAACCGTCGGTTCTCGCTGAGCGTTTGCGCGACGTGCGGACGATCCGATCTTAACGCATTGCTTGCGCCGCCGCCCTCAGCGCATCTCCCACAATGAGCACTCGTCCACGTTTTTCGGGAGGAATCGACAACACTTGCTCGGCTTCGCGCCAGTCTGCGCGCTCGACGTCCATAAGTTGCATGCCCCGCGCACGTTGCGCCATCCATGCCGCCGCCGCGATCGTGTGGGGACAACCGTAGGCGAGAAAACTGGTGGCTTGGATGCGGGCGCCCACACATTTCAACCAAAACCGAACTTCGGCGCCTTCCAGCTTTCCGCCGGCATGTCCTTCGACCACATCTGGCGCCGATTCCATTCTCCCTGCGTGAGGCAAGCGCTCGAACAGGTGCATGACTAATGCGCTATAGGGTCCGGATGCCGCACGCTTTTCAGCAGCAGCGGGCAAAGCCGCGACAGAGGCGGCGAATGTCGGCGAAGAAGTTTCGGCAGGTCCGGTCATCATGTTCCCGCTTGAATCGAGCAAAGATCGTGGATCAAACAATCCATGGAGGTCGATGGGATACTCGTCACGGCATGAGTGACCGCAGCCTCGGCAACTCGCGAGCTACAGCTTCCACTGCAAAATCGATGTCAGCGGCGGTCGTGAAGCGGCCGATGCTGAATCGCAACGAGCTTTGAGCCAATTGATCGCTGCGTCCCAGCGCCCGCAGTACGTACGACGGCTCATCGGAAGCTGACGCGCAAGCGGAACCCGACGAAGCGGCCAGATCTCGTAACGCGAGCTGCAGCGACTCGCCCTCGACGTCATGAAAGGCGACATTCAAGATGTGCGGCATGCACTCCGTGGGATGACCATTGAGTTCGACGCCGCCCACCCTGGTCAATCCGTCCCAGAGACGCTGGCGCATCTCGGCCACGTGTTGGCCATCGACGTCGCGCTCAGCACCCGCCAATTCCGCAGCCAGTCCCATCGCCGCGATTTGATGAGTTGGCAGCGTTCCGGATCGCAGTCCGCGCTCTTGTCCGCCTCCCAGCACCAGAGGATCGATACCGATCGGCGGACGGTGCCGCAAATACAAGGCCCCGATGCCTTTCGGTCCGTAAATCTTGTGAGCGGTCATCGACAACAAATCGATGCTCATCGCCTCCACATTGATGGGAAGTTTGCCGAAGCTTTGCGCAGCATCGACGTGCAGCAACACATTGCGCGATCGGCACAGGTGCCCAACTGCACCGATGTCCTGCGTCACCCCTATTTCATTGTTCACATGCATCAGCGAAACCAACAGCGTGTCGGAGCGAAGGGCATCGGCAACTTGTTCTGGATGAACGATGCCGCAGACATCCGGCTTCAGATACGTCACGTCGAAGCCTTCGCGCTCGAGCCGTTTCAATGGATCCAGCACTGCTTTGTGCTCGGTCCTGCTCGTCACGATGTGCTTGCGCTTGCCTGC
>WUUC01101523.1_pt1 | contig 20703 bp, 24 predicted proteins | sample 6278441 | NCBI WGS metagenome assembly WUUC01 (sample SAMN13675441, study PRJNA597444) | soil metagenome | isolation source: soil | place: USA: Washington | collected 2017-10
AATGGTGTCTTGCTGAAGGCGCTATCTTTGACTTCTTTGATAGGAACATTCATGTGGTTCCTAAACCTCCTAGAGCCGCTGAATATTGGATTGCTGGGATAGACTTTGGAACTAGCAATGCATTCGCTTGTGTGCTAATTGGTGTTTCAACCGGTCAATATACGCAGACGGGTAAGTGTATGTGGGTGGAAAAAGAGTATTATTGGAATAGTAAGCAGACAGGGAGACAGAAAGTAAATAGCGAATATGCAAGAGACGTTGAAGAGTTCTTAGAGCCTTATGCGATCAAAGGGATATACATTGATCCTAGCGCAGCGGCAATGAAGCTTGAATTACAAAGAAAAGGATTACATGTAATACCAGCAAACAACGACGTGACTAATGGAATACAAGTTATGACAAGTGAAATGGCAAAAGGTAATCTCTTTGTGTGCAAAGAATGCACTAACTTAATAAGAGAAATTGAAGGGTATGTTTGGGATACTAAGAAGAGCAATCAGGGTGAAGACGCTCCAGTTAAGGCGGGGGATCATTTAATCGACGCATTACGTTATAGCGTAAATACACATAAAGTTAATGTTTATAACCCTTATGCACACAACGTTAATAACTATCAACAAAAAAGATTCTCATAGTAATTAAATATCATATGATTTATCATATTCTCCATGACAACTCATCAAGAGCACTTTGGAAGGAAATTTTATCAGGATAAAAAGACTGGATATTGGATTTCAACTCAATGTCCAAAAATAAGGGCTCATCGTTGGGTATGGCTTTCTACTTACGGAAATATTCCTCCTGGATATCATATTCACCACAAAAATGGAAATAAATCAGATAACAATATTAAAAATTTGGAAGTTATCGAAAGTTCTCGGCATGCAAGCCATCACTACACGGATGAAAAAAAGAAATGGGCAAGTAAATGGGTTGAACAAATAAGACCTATGACAAAAGCGTGGCATTCAAGTGAAGAAGGAAAGGAATGGCATAGTTTTCATGCAATTAAGTGTAATTTTGGAAAAGGAAATCCAATAAAATACATTTGTCAATGTTGTTCAAAAGAATATGAAAGCGTTAAAAGATCTAGGGCACTATTTTGTTCAAATGCATGTAAAAGCCAATGGAGAAGAGATCAAGGAATTGACGATATTGAAAAGGAATGTCCAATTTGTAATATAAAATTTACTTCTAATAAATATGCAAAGAATATTTATTGTTCTAGAGAATGTTCGTCTAAAAGTCGCATTCTATGTCATAAGTGAAGCACACTCATTAAGATATTGCTTGAATACTCACAAGGTTAATGTATACAATCCCTATGCGCATAATCCTAATCAATATGCAAAAGATAGGTTTTCACGATGAAATTATGGTGTCCGAATGGATAAAGATGAAATTACTGCCATACATACTAAGTTAAATAAGCTTGAAAAACACCTCATAAACTTAATTTTACCTATCCAAGGTATTACCACAGTCATGAGAAATAGTAAAAGCATCGCTCAAATGATAGAACTTCTTGGGAAACCATTAAGTGTAGACGATAGATTTTTTAAAAATCTTTTGGTTGAAATAACACAGTCTGTTTGTGAGTTTAAAGAAGCTTCGGAAAAATTAGATATCGTTCAAACATTATCCGAAATTAAATATATTGGAAGTCGACTGAATAAGATAGAGTCTGATATTGCAGATATGAAAAAAGATGGTATCAAAAGAAATGTTAACCTGGAATTTAGATGCGATGGATACGAATTAGTAAAAAAACCTTTAGGATATGAAAAAGATGATCCTATTGTAGCACCTGAACAAGACTTGCTTTCTTCTGTTTTAGATACACTTGATGAAAGAGAATCCAAAGTTCTTATTCATAGATTTGGATTATTTGGTGAAAAAAAGAAAACTTTTAAAGAGATAGCTAAATTATTTGGCCTTCAATCAGGTGAAAGCATGAGAAGAGTTCAGGAAATAGCTTTAAGAAAATTAAGAAATGCATCAAGAAAAGAAAAAGTAAAACTAATTTCAAATGAAGAGCTAAGAAAAGCTGTCTTAGGTGATTGATATAATTAAATAATTCCTTTACAGTCTCATCTAGCTAGATTATTGGCTAATGGAGGCGTCTATTTCTTTCTATAATTCCCCTTTGAACAACCATTTAGAGCCAAACCAAGGCAACGTCAAGCAATGGCTAGATAACCTTTATACAAGATATCAGCCGTTAGAACAGAGCCGCTGGAATCAAGCTAATATTGATACTTTATTTTATGCGGGTGAGCAATCGTTTGTTAACCGACATTTCAATTTCAATAACACCTCATCATTTAATAAATATTACTTCAATCTAGTTCAGCAGCCCATAAACATGGTGACTGGATATGAAAGACAGCATAGAAAAAACTTTAATTATATTCCTACGGAAGGGGCAGATCCCCACACAACTGATCAATACAATAAATTGATCACGCATGTTTGTAATTCTGGAGATATTCACGAAAAAAAATCTAAAGCTAAAGAACTTGCGGCTATTTCTGGAATGGTTCTTGCTCAGCCGTATCTTGATTATACGGGAGAAGATCAAGCGCAGGGAGAACTAAAAGTTAAAATTTGGGAATACTCGTCATTTCTAATCGATCCCTACTTTAGAAATCCGGATATGTCCGATGCTCAGTTTGTATGGTGTCAGGAGTATATATCAAAACAGGAAGCAGAGGCCCGGTTTCCTGGTAAAACTAATATGATATCACCAATGTCGGGGAGCCCACAAAGATATGGTTCGTTTTACTTTTTGCCAGAAAATTACAACTTGGCACGCAATGATCTCATGGTATTGTCCTACGTCTGGTATAAATGGAAGAGAAAGAAAAAACGTTTATATAGTCGCAAACGCAATCAATTCTTTGATTTTGCAGGTGGTGATGGTCAACTTGAAGCGATCCTTTACAATATTCCCGATATGGAAACAGTTACCGTTGACGTTCCGTGCTGGAAGCTTGCAACTGTTCTAAATGATCAACTTATGTATCAAGGAGATAATCCACTTGGTTTTGATTCATGTCCTTTTGTTCCATATTTCTGGAATTACGACCCTCATATTAACTACGCTGACCTGCGCGTACGATCTTTAATTTACCCAATGCGATCCCCGCAATTCCTTGCGAATCATAAAATCATAAACAATAATGATATTGCCGCTGCTACTATTAATGCGGGATGGAAGCGTAAGATTGGAGCAGTCGCCAACGAAGACAACCTTAAAAAGGCAGGTCAAGGATGGGATGTGATAATCAATGAAGGATATGAGCTTACTGACTGTGAGAAGATTATTCCTAGTGCTGTCCCTGAATCCGATCTTGCTTTGGCTCAACAGATGATAGATTTAATCTATAACACATCTGGAATCAATCTAGAAAATTGGTCTGGTCAAGATGATAAGCAGATAAGCAGCCTTACTATGCTAATGAAACAGGCAGCGAACCTGATGGTATTTCAGAAATACTTCGACCAGTGGGATTTTTCGGATAAATTGCTTGGTGATAAAATATTACAAATACCACTCAATAATTGGAATGCAGAGAAGATAGCCTTGTATATTGGCGAAGAGCCCTCTCCTCATTTTTATTCTAAGGTTTTCTCTAAGTATCAAGTTCTTGTTGAAGAATCGGATTTAACACCTACCCAACAAAACTTACAGGCTCAGCAAATGTTTGAAGTTAATGAGAAGTTTGGAAGGGAAGTATTTACTCCTTCTCAAATCATTCCTAAACTTAATATTGCTGGTAAAGCAGAAATTATACAGATGCTTGAACAACAAGAACAACAACAAGCTGCGATGCAAAATGAAATGCAGAATACACAACATGCATTTGAACATGCCAAACTGCAAGAGCTTATGTCTAAAGCTGCGGCAAATATCGCTAGGGCTAGGGAAGATCACTCAAGATCTGAATCTAATTTGGGCCTTTACGAAGAGCGTTTAAGCATGATAGAAAGAAATAGAGCGTTAACACTTAAAGAAAAACAATCAGCTCTTAGAGAACTTTTAGAAAGTATTCAGAAATTTGGCGAAATAGAAACTGTTTATGCTGAAAATAAATTAAAAGCTGATGCGTTTGGTATTCAAGCACAAGAAGAGCTAGAAAAACAAGATGTGCATAGAAGAACTGAAGCAAACAAATTTCTTGAGCAAATAATGGGATCAATGCAGATGCAACAACCTGAACAAGAATCACAAATGCAACAACAAGTTATGTAATTAATTTCTTGAAGTATATGCCAGCAGGCTTATAATCAAAATAAAATAACATGAGTCAAAAATGACTCAAAAGAGGTAAATATGGCAGGAAGTGGACAAAGAGCAACAGGAATGGTTGCCGGTGGTCAGCGCATTGATGATCATTCTTTTTGGGCAGGTAAAGGATCTAATGGATCGGTATTCCCAATGGGTGCAAAAACTAAGATGGAATCTTCAGCAGAAGGCGCAGGTGATCTTCCTAAATATGAAGATACAACCGAACGCATCAAAGCAGCTCAAGAAAAGGGTAAAAAGAAGATTAAAGGTCATCAAGGACGATTACCTGAATACAGAAACTAATTTTTTAGCGTAGTTTGGAGTTATAGGAAGCTAGCCCCTATAAACATAGACAAAGCGCTAGGTCAAGGCCTAGAATACGAAGGGGTGGATCCTTCCGCTAAATCTTTAAAAAAAATAATTTTTAGCACAGGCGGAAGAATGGACGCGGGCCGCTTAGCGGTTGTAACAAAGATAGAAGGTGAAACTCCTTCGTGCTAATTTAAAAGGAACCATATGGCTAAATCATCAAATCAACGCATAAATTCTGATTCAGGCTTCAAAGACCCTGCTAAGATTAAATCACAAAGACCGGAGGATAAACCTAAAGATGGTAAGAATTCTCCTTGGGATTTTCGTTGTCCACAATATGATCAGCGCTCTAGCAACTTTGTTAATGCTGGTACAAATTATGGAACGGGGATTAATCAGCCTGTTGGGCATAAAAGCGATCCTAAGATGAGAGCCGATACTTTGCCATTTGGAATGCCTAAGACGATGAGAGTTGATGAAGTCAAATGAAAAAAAAGCTTAAAAAAGGTAAAGAATGGCACTCATCAAATTCAAAGATTGGGATGGGTGACTATTATGGACAAGCTGTAAAGAATCCGCAAGGCAAGATCGTTGATAACTCAATGGGGTATAAGTCTATGAATCCTAAAGCATTGAGTAAACCGCCTAAATCTTTAGCCTAAATTTATTTAATAAATAATTTCAGAAATATTTGTTTTCTTATTCCTAACCTCTTGTAGTTTTTCATCCACAATAGCTTTAAGTATCAATCGTCCTCTTTCTTCTGGCATATCATCTGGATGAGGTTTTTCAAGGTCTTTTTTTCTGTGCTTAAACATTTCTATTGACCATGCAACTTCATTATTTTCTGTTACTTTGTCTTTTTCATATTGTGACCACAATTCCCTTGGAGGAAGTAACCAGATTACTTCAATTATATCTGAATGGGACAAAGCTCTAAAAAGATAAGAGTTAGTCTGTGCTTCAGGTATTGATAGTCTAGGTTGCCATATCATGCGTTTAGTCACTCCGTCATCATCAGTGCGAGGATGCGCAAATATATAAACGTAGGGCGCTTTCTCTTGGATAGCTAAGGAATCAGGGTTTTTCTTTAAACAATCTTCAGCCCCTTGGAAGATATTGGCTGATTGATCTTTAACAAAGTGCTGTAATCTATCGTGTGTTTCAAGTCTACTTATTTTCATAATTCAAAAGCCTTTTTAAGTTTAGATTTAAGATTGATCACAAAATCATCAAGTTTCTTAAGTTGATCTTTCATTTCATATACTTCTTTGTAAATAGACTCAGATTTCACTACATTTTTCTCTCGTTTATCCATTTCTTTTAAGCTTTTCTGTATAGATTTAGATTGTTCATCTAGTAATAAGCTCAAGGAATTTAATCGATTACTTAGGTCTGGATATTTTTTCATCATATATTCATCTAATGTTTTTTGATAATGAATCATGATTTTTTTATCGAAAGAAGAATCTTTTATGAGAGAATCGAATCTTTGGTTTACTAAATCTGTTAATGCATTAATTGCATCGTCAGTCAATTTATAAGCATTTGGCATTGCGGGAATACCATGTGTATAAATCTCATTCATATATTGCCATCAATTTTAAATTTATGTTTAATGCGTTTATCCAACCGCCGAGGAGCGTAAACCCCACAGGAGAATATGACAGTTCCAGTACAAGAAAATCAAGCACAAGAACAACAATTAAGCAATAAAGAGCTAAATTTCCGCGCATTAGAGCAAAAATATCAACAACAATTATCTTTAGAAAGAGCTGAAAAAGAAAAATTAGCACTTGAGCTTCAACAGCGCCAACAATTGGTTTCAACAGACGATGATGAAGATTCCGATCCTTATGTGGATCATAAAAGACTACGTAAAGAACAAGCCAAATTTGGACAACAGATTAAACAAGAGACTCAATCGGAAATTCAACGAGCTGTGAAAATGGCATTGAATGAAGAAAGAAAGCAAAATTGGATGAAAACTAATTCCGATTTCTATGATGTAATGGGAAATGCAGAGAAATTTGCCCAAATAGATCCCGAACTTGCAGAGTCCATTTTAGAAATGCCTGAAGGATTTGAGCGTCAAAAGCTAGTTTACAAGAGCATTAAAGCTTTAGGTTTACATAAACCTCAACAAAAAGAACCAACGATTCAAGAGAAAATAGATGCCAATAGAAGAAGTCCTTATTATCAACCTACTGGTGTCGGTGCTGCTCCATATGCGCAGGTAGGAGATTATAGTTCAGGTGGACAAAAGCAAGCTTATGAAAAGATGCAGCAGTTAAAAAATCAGCTTAGATTGTAAATGTAAAGCAGCTTTACAAGGCAATATTGCACAGAGACTATGCTTATTTGACGTTTTTAAGCATAGTTTACTAAAAAAATGATTGATTTAAATAAAATATAAATTTAATTTGAATTTTCGCTGCGCAAGCGTTACAGGCATTCGCGTTAGAGGAAATCGCATCCCTCGACAGATATGAAAGAAAACGGACGTAGTACGCATCGTCCACGGATCACATATCAACTGTACTCTATAAACCTAAGTTTGCTCGGAATTAATCTAAGTTTGCTCGGAGTTATTTTGTACTCAACATTTCAACCAATAGGTTGTTATGTCTATTACGACCACTGGCAGTTTAGGACCTATGATTTTGCAGAGCTTAGCTCCTGCGATGTTATATGTTCCTACGCCCACAATGAATTATATTACTGTATGTGACAAAATTTCTATGCCACCAAATGGCGGAACGACATGCAGATTTATGCGCCCACGCGCACTAACCCCTCCTACTGTCCAATTGGGCAATAGCGGTATTGATCCTCCCGCTCAAGTTCCACAAAGAGACATCATTGATGCTCAAATGTCGTTTTTTGGTACTGGTTGTATCATAAACGAGCAAGTTATTTTGCAAGATCAAGAGGGCGTTTTGGCGTGGGTATCGGAGCGACTTGCTGTCGCAATGAGACAGGCCGAGGATTTAATCCTGCGTGATTATATTGTTTCTGCTGCTTCGCAAATTAATGCAGGCGGCGGATCAAATGGCTTTAATCCAACTAACCTTGGATTGACCGATTTTAGTCTTGTAGCAACGACTCTTGATACTAATAACGCTTATAAGTTTATGAGCGGTATTGAAGGTATGGATCGTCTGGGAACCGGCCCTATAAGAAGCTCATATTTTATGCTAAGCTCAACTGAGCTTCAGTCTGATTTTGATGCTTTAGTTGGACAAGGAGTATTTAACAACTGGAACTATCCTACAAATGCGTCAGCATTGCCGTCGGAATGGGGTTCAGTATATAACATCAGGATTTTAACCAGTTCTGAGGCTCCAGTGGCTCGTAATGCAGCGATTAATAACCTTGGGACTCTAAACGATGTTTACTATAATACTGTTTTAGGGAAACAAGCGATTACGCACATTAATCAAGATGGTTATTCCATGAACTTGATTTATCGTGATCCTTACTATTCTGGCATGTTGGCTCAGAATGCCACTTTAGCAGTTAAATTTGCTCAGTCCCAAGCTCTGACTCAAGATACGGCTATTCGTAATCTATTATCAACTCGTTTAAGCAACTTGGGGGTATAAGATGGCTGAATATTCTAAATTAGCAAGAGGTAGCTACACTTCAACTGGTGCAGCTCAAGTTATTAATTTGCCTTTTCGTCCTGATTATGTAGAGTTTTTTAACTTTACTACCGCTAACACAGCAGCTACCTCTCAAAACGTAGTTTCAGGCAAATGGCAATATCCCATGGCGCAAGGTTCAGCGGTAATTGAAGGTTATAATGCTACTCCAGCACTTATTTATGATACAGTGTCGGCAGGTGGTATTAGCACTTTTTCAGCTGGTCAAATGCTTCAATATGGCCCTGCTTTTACTGTAACAGTTGTTACTAAAGCCGCAGCTGCTGTGGTTACAACTAGTGCTGTGCACGGTCTTAAGAGTGGTGATGTGGTTATATTAGAAGGATTATTTGAGACAACCACAACTGGTATGCCTCAAATTAATGGTATCCCTTTTACTGTAACAGTTTTAAGTACAACCACATTCTCTATTCCTTGGAATACTAACCAATCAAACTATACAGCGATTAGTGTTGCAGCTACTGGTACACCTAGAATGAAACAAGTTCTTTATCCGTTCTTGTATTTTCCTGGAACTACTTTTATCAGCAATATTACAACAGGCACCACAACCACAATTGACACAACACATGCGCATAATTTTGTTGTTGGTCAACAGGTGGCTTTCCGTATTCCATCTCAATGGGGTACAGTGGAGTTAAATTCATTACCAAACGTTAATACTCCTGGATCTCCGATCTATGCGTATGTAATTGCGGTAACGGACTACAACACTGTTGTGGTTAACTTTGATTCAACAGCTTATACAGCATTTACCAGCAATCCAACTGTGGCGAGCGTCCCCGGACTCTCCTATCCTCAGATTGTAGCAGTGGGTGATGTAAATACAGGTGGTGTTCAAGTCTCAGCTGGATCGGCTTTATATCCGCCTCCATATTTTGTACCAATTGGCACAACTAGATTTAACACAATCAATGGACCAGCCATTCAAGGCGCATTTGTAAATAATACAAGCCAAGGTTTCATAATTGGATCTGGCATAGGTACTGTTCTTACAACTGCTAATTTAACCGGTGTAGCTGGAAACGTAATCTATTGGAGAGCTTTGCTGCACGATATCGGCTTGCCAGTATAAAACATTGATGTTGTATTTATTATTTTAAATATGCATCTTGGGGGAAGGACTATAGATCCTTTCCCCTTATAGGTATAAATGACTTCAGAACGCGGTGTAATTTCTTTTCCAACCCCAATTTATCAAAACGTTCCCATTCGCGAAGATTTTTACAAACCTAAAAGGTTCGATATTGAGGAAATAACGCTTGGCAGAACTACTATTGTAGAAACTACGGAAGATCACGATTATGTAATTGGGCAGCAAGTTAGATTAATTATTCCTCCCTCAAGCGGGTGTATTCAATTAAATGAAATTACTGCATATGTCATAGAAATTCCTTCACAAATAGAAGTGAGGTTAGATATAGACACCTCTTTCGGAGTAGACCAATATAGCACATCAACTAATCCAATAGTTTTAGCACAAATTCTTGCGATTGGCGATATAAACCAGGGGGCAATCAACGCAAATGGAAGATTCAACACAAGCACATTGATTCCAGGAAGTTTTCAAAATATTTCTCCATAATAAATTATAGACATTCATATTGCGTAAAGCTATAAGTTGAAAGTAAATATTAAAATTCAATTTATAGGTAAAATCATGGCAGATAAACCCAAGCCTACAAGCTCATTAGCAGAAAAAGAATTGGATAATGCAGAAAAGCAATTTCAAGAATTTGATGCCAATGTCAGATCTTTAACTCTTGACCGAATGAATCAAGCCCCGAATGTAGATAAAGAAATGCAAACTCTTATGTCTCAAAATCAATTAACGCGTGCTACGGATGTTTATTTAAAACCAGCTACTTCAATCGGCAGTCGTGAAAAGTTTAATGAGAATTACCGCAAAGAATTTGAATATGCCAAAGAATATGTAAATTTTATTGCAGAAAACAAAATGATTATCGGTGAAATCATAGAAATGTGGACTAAGCCTTTTGCAGGAATGCCCGCAGAATTTTGGAAAGTTCCTGTGAATAAGCCACTTTGGGCGCCTCGTTATGTTGCAGAACAAATTAAACGAGCAAAATATCATATTCTTAGCATGAGAGATTCTGTCACGGCTGGAGCTGATCAAATGGGGCAGTATTATGGATCGATGGCAGTTGATAGCACTATCCAAAGATTAGATGCTCATCCAATTGGTTCTTCTAGATCTGTATTTATGGGTGCTTAAAAAATGTATGTAAAGCCGCTTTACATGAAGAAAAACGCTTTAGTAGTTTGGAATCCCCAAGCTAAAAACTGGATGACTGCCAGAAAAAGGCTAAAATGAATTTACTTAGCGATGTCATAACTTACGTTAGAAGGTTAATAAAAACACCTTCTAACTCATCTATTACAGATGACCTAATTATTGATTACATCAATCGATTTGTCATTATGGATGTTGATGCAAGAATGCAACTATTTGATTTCAAAACTAAGTATCAGTTTCAGACTCAACCAGGCGTAGACCAGTACAATATGCCTTTGTATGATGTGCAAATTGAGTCTGGTAGTCAATCAATCAATATGTATTCGGTTTATCAAGGGTTTGTGGGGCCTGCTTATATCGGTGGAGTTCAAGTTCATTTAGAGACTCAAAAGGATAAGTTCTTCTCTGTTTGGCCTAAGATTGTTCAGCAAAGTTTTGTGGTTGCTCAAGGGGATGGGACAATAGGACCCTATACCTTACAAATTCCATTCATTGGGCCTCCTTCATTGCCGTTAAATCCTCAAGTTAATGCTTTATTAAGAGGGCATGTAGATATTTCAGGAATAATAGCCACTGGACAAAATATTGATCCTCCGATTGGAACGGGTTTAAATACTTTTATAGAGGAAGTTCCAGTCACAAGCGTTGATTCAGCTGTATATTTTACCGCAACCGGTAGTGATGGAAATAACATAGTTGTCGCTGATAGTGGTCAATTTTTGACATCGGATGTTAACTATGGGCTTTTAATGAAACCTGGAAAAGCACCTTTAGGTAATACCGCTTTAGCTGGTGGTTATACTACTACCCTTAACACGATCAACTATATATCAGGCCAAGCAGTAGTTACTTTTCCAAGTGCAATTCCAAGCGGTGCAAATATTAATGCACAATGCTATTTCTTTCAATGCGGATTGCCAAGAGCTATACTTTATTACAATAATACTCTAGTTCTCAGATCTCCCCCCTCAACTCAATATCTTGTTGAATTGGACGCATACCTAAGCCCGGCTGCTTTTTTAACTACTAACGCAGCTTTGCCATTTGGTTACATGGCCGAATACTTATCACTTGGCGCCGCAAGAAAGATTCTTTCAGATACTGGAGATGGAGAACAGTTAGCTTTTTATGAGCCAAGATTCCAAGAACAAGAAAAATTAGTCTGGAAACGCAGCCAAAGACAATGGACAGCAACAAGAACACAAACCATTTATAGCCAAAGCAATTCCGGATTGAATGGAGCTAACAATTTAAGCGGAAGCGCTTACTAGGAGTATTTATGTCTAACTGGGTTTACACAAGAGATATACCTTTTGCCTCACACAATCCTTCAGCTGATCAACCCGTTATGCAAACAAATGCTAACAGTATTGATTCTTTAATTCAGGAAGATCATTTTGGATTTAATGACAATAATGGGGGCCTTCATAAGCAATCAACATATGTTAATGAATCCGCCCCTTCTACAGCAGCAGGTCAGTTAGCATTATATTCAAAAGGCGCACCGGGAGGACCTTCAGCACTTTATCTGATAAGAGATAATAATGCAGGTACAGAGACGCAATTGAGCAGTTTAACTATAGGCACAGCAGTTGCAGCAACTACGGGGGCTTCTTGGCTTCCAGGAGGGTTATTAATTCAATGGGGATCATTTACAATGACAGCTGTAACAACTGCTCAAACAATTACATTTTTAAATCCTTTTTCTACAACAAACGCACTTTTCCCTTTGCCAATTGTTACCATATCACCAGGAATAACTAATGTAACACCGATTGGAAATCGTGCAGTGGAAGCCCAAGCCTTTACTAACGTTGATTTTCAAGCAATAAATGGAAGTGGAGTAGTGAGAGAATTGTTTTGGACGGCAATAGGTGCGGGATAATGAGCACTAAGCTTATTGTTGGTCCTATAAATAAAGGTTACACGACTAATCGTTTAGCGTTCAATATAGACAACGATTCATTTCCAAAATTAATTAATGCTTATCAATGGCGTGGAAGGGTTAAAAGAAAGCGTGGTACTCAATTCCTTAATCGTCTAACCAGAATATTTGGATTAGCATCCATAGGAGTTTCAAGCGCTTCTCCTTGGACTATAAACACAATCTATTCAACGTATACTCCTCCTGTAACTCCTGAACCAAATGCTACTATAAAACCTGGAAGCGTTGTCATAAACATTACAACGAATCCAATAATAAGATTTGTTGATCAAGGAAATGGGTCTCTTTCTGGATTTAAAATAGGTGTTATCACAAATGCAACTCAAGCGAATCCCTGCGAAATTACTAGTAATGGTCACACTTTATCCAATGGCGATGTTGTTACTATAAGTGGCGTAGTAGGAATGGGTGAGTTAAACGGTAATACCTATACAATTACCGTAACAAGCGCAAACACTTTTACTCTTGACGGAGTAGATGCAACAGGCTTTGATCCTTATATCTCGAATGGTGAATGGATATCTCCAAGCGCTACAAATTTTGGAACTATCAATTACTTAACTGGAGTGATTGTTTTAACTCATACCGCTGGTGCGGGAGTTGCCACAACAGCAAGTTTTCAATATTTCCCCACCCTTCCAGTTATGGGATTGGAAGATTACATAGACAGGAATGAAGAGTTTGTTCAAACAATAGCTTTTGATACTATTTATGCTTACAATTTACTTACTGTAGTCCCTTACTCTACATACAGCATAAGTTATTATAAAAATCCACCTACTGGTCTTTATCCGGGTTACGTTCAAAAAACAACTTGGACTCCCTTGACTTGGAACGGACAAGACTATCAACAATTTTGGTCTACTAACTATGAAGGTGCTTTTTGGGCTACCAATGGAATAGAAGCTCCTTTTGATCCTTCCAATGTGGGAATGCAGTTTAAGCCAATTATTACAGTAAGTGGAATAACGGGTGGCCCTCCTGCTACGGCTACCTTGCAAATAACAGCACATGGTTTAGTAGTTGGGGATTTTATTTTCGTGAATGAAGTAGTTACTACTACAGGAATAAACTATCAAACGGGCTATGTTATTACAGTTACGGACGCAAACAATGTGATTGTAGAGTTTCCAAATGCAACAATAGCAACTAACGGCACAGGTGGTATTGCTCAATATTTAACCAGTCGGTCGGATGTCACAAGAGATTGTATTCGCTGGTATGACGGGGATCCTACAAATGGAAGTCTAGTAGTTCCTGGATTTACAGCCGGTAGAGGATGGGTAAACTTCATGCCTCCTTTATCTCAAAATGTTTTTTCTATAGGGGATGCTCCAGCGCGTATTTACTATCTAGTAGGCGCAAAGTCGATGATTGCTTTTAAAGATCGGTTAGTATTTTTTAGCCCTGTTATTCAAACTTCATCTGCTGGAAGTCAAATTTATTTAGAAGATACAATTCTTTATAGTCAAAACGGAACCCCCTTTTATACCGCTTCATATACTAATACCCCATCGGCAACAGTAGATACCCCAACTTCCGCCACGAATATTTTTACTCCACTTTTAGTTCCAGTTAATCAAATAGCCTCACCTAACTCTTGGTTCTGTGATCAAACAGGATTTGGCGGATACATTGACTCTGGATTAGATGAATCAATAAACACCGTTGGATCAAATGAAGATGTACTCATATTGGGTTTTGATACAAATCAAGTTCGAATGGTTTATACGGGGAATGACATTGTTCCTTTTAATCTATTCGTAATTAACTCAGAACTTGGGGCTACCTCTACATTTTCAACCATTAATATGGACCAAGGTGTTATCACTCGTGGTAATCGAGGATATACGATCACCAATCAAACATCATCGCAACGTATCGACCTTGACAATCCAGATCAAGTTTTTGAAATCGCCAATACTAATAATGGAACCGAAAGATTTTGCTCCCAAAGGGATTTTATAAATGAATGGATTTATTTTACCTATCTAGCTAATGAAACTAATGCTATTCAATCTAGATTTCCCACTGAAACATTTCAATATAACCATAGAGACAACACTTGGGCTATATTTAAAGAAACCTATACCACTTATGGTGCATTTAGAAAGAAAACGGGCTTTATATGGGCAACTGTAGGATTAACCTATCCTACTTGGTCAGATTGGAATGAACCTTGGGATGCAGGTAATTCAACGCTTCTTCAACAAACAGTTATCGCAGGAAACCAACAAGGGTTTGTTATATTGAGAGGTGTAGGAACGGGTGAAGGAAAATCTTTAGCTATTGATAATATTTCCGGGAGTATTATCACCTCCCCTGATCATTGTTTAAACCTAAATGATTTTATCATAATAGAAGGGGTTAATGGGTCAGCAGGACAATATTTAAATGGAAAAACATTTTCTGTTTCCAATCCTTCTTTAAATAGTTTTACATTGAACCCAACTATACCCTCCGGAACTACTTATACGGGTGGTGGGACCATAACCCGGCTTTTTATTCCCCAAATCCAGACAAAACAATTCCCTCCAGGATGGGAATTAGCGAGAAAGACTAGAATAGGGGTTCAACAGTATTTATTAAGCAAAACACCTCTTGGACAAATAACCCTTTATATCTATTTAAGCACTGACGATTCAAATCCTTATAATTTTGGTCCTATAGTTCCAGAAATTGAACCCGAAAACAATGCGTTAGTATATAGCACGGTTCTTAATACATGTCCTGAAAGTACAAATATGGGCCTAACACCTGCAAATACAAATTTACAACAATTAAATTTAATAGGAAGCAATGGCCAATCGTCAAATAACCAACAGCAAATATGGCATCGTATTAATACGTCACTTCTTGGCGATACTATTCAGCTTGGATTTACTATTTCAGATGCTCAAATGAGATCTTTGCTAGAAACAGGTCCTTCTTATTCCATTACAGATGTTACTCAAGATTATCCTACTGTTGTAGAAACGACGGGAAATTTTGGTGCGGGATCACTTGTTAAAATTATAGGTGTGGAAGGAATGACCGAACTAAATTTTAATCCATTGAGGAACAATCATTATTATGTAATTTCTTCTACTACAAATGAAACCATTTTAGATTTAGATTCAACTCTTTACGATGCTTATACAGGTGGCGGAACTATAGTAACAGTGGCTAATTTCAATGCTACTGAAGAAGTAGAACTACATGGAATGATATTAGATATCACCCCTTCAGGACTGTTATCATGATTTTAGAGGTGAATCATTAGCACAAATTTTATCAATCAAGTTGCTTATCTTAGAACATCAAGAGAATTTCCAGAAGAACTTCATCAACTTACAGTTGAGATAAACAGAAGCTATTTAGATATTGCAAATTGTGTAAATGCAAGGACAATAGGTCTATTTCCAGTTAATAGACCTGCGCAAACAGGTGAAAGCTGGTATTTCACGTCTGTTAGACAACAAACTTTAAGGCAAGTTTATGAATTTGGAACTATTGCGGCTGGTGCAACTTTAAATATTCCTTACAAAACAAATGGATTTAATAGACTTGTACGTCTATTTGGAACTGTTAAAACGGCTGTTCCTGACGAAAGACCGATCCCCTTTGCATCAACCACCGCAAATGCAAATATACAAGTTCGTTTAGACACTGCAAATTTACTAATAGTCATAACATTGGGCGCGGCAAGCCCTAATGTAACATCAGGATTCATAGTATTTGAATGGTTGTCTCAAGTTTAAATGTAAATAATTCTTTGATATGATTATGTTAAAAGAAACGAGGTAAATTATGAATCCTTCCGCAACTGGGATTAACCCAACAACATTCAATACTGGTGCTATAAATTCAGGATCAATGAAAGAAAAAATTCCTTCTGGATTTAAGAAGGGGTCAATGCAACAATTTACTCCTGAACAGATGAATTTGTTTCAACAAATGTTTGGTCAAGTAGGGCCAGAAAGTTATTTAGGTAAACTGGCTGGAGGAGATGAAGACACCTTTAATCAAATGGAAGCTCCAGCATTAAGACAATTCTCAGGGTTACAAGGTAATTTAGCTTCTAGATTTAGTGGAATGGGAGGACTAGGAGCAAGAAAAAGTAGTGGATTTCAAAACACAATGAATTCAGCGGCTTCTAACTTTGCTCAAGAATTACAATCCAATCGCCAAAACCTACAAAGACAGGCTATACAAGATCTTCACGGCATGAGTAGTGATTTGCTTGGTCAAAGACCTTATGAGAACTTCATGATCAAGAAACAGCAGAAAAAACCGTTTTGGCAACAAATGTTAGGTTTAGTTTCTCCAATAGGTGGGGATATAGCTGAAGGTGGAACCCAAAACACTGAGAATTTCTTCAATTTTCTTAAGATGATAGGTGGTTAAAATGGTCCAAATTATAGAAGAAAACAGAAAGCCATCCTTTGGAGAGAATTTTAGTAAAGCAATTGGTGGAGCAATTCAAGGTTATGGCCAATTTAAAGATCATCAGAATTCACAAGAAATGAATCGAAAAGCAAATGAACTTGCTTCACAGCTTCTTGGTTTTGATCCTTCAGGTTTAGACCCTCAAACAAGAAATCAATTGGTAATGGAGTCTTTTAAGCAGCAAGGTGCTGAAAATCTGCAAAGTAATAAATTTAAAAATGAAGCTGAATCGTTAAGAGGTGAACACGATCTAGACAATGAAAGTTACAACACTCTTCAAGATGCATTTGGAAAGAAATTTGCTGATATTTGGAGGTCATCACCTACCGGAGCTAGAACAGAAATGTTAAAAGGCGCTCTTGATGCAAAAGCTAGAGGATATGATATAGACGAGATGCTCTCAAACAACGGAGTATCTGAAAATTCAGATGAAATTATTATTCCTGATCTTTCTAAAAAGCCCGTTGGACTTAAAATTTCTGAATGGACAAAGGAAAAAAGAAAAGAAATTAACGAAGTAAATAAGCCAATTCTTAAAGAAATAGGAGAATTGAGAAAAAACATTCCTCTTCAAGAGCAATCTATACAAGATATTAAAGATGCAGCTCCGGGTGTAGGATGGCAAGATTATATAGCCGATAAATATAATTTTGAGCCCTTAAGAACAGAATCAGGGGTAAAGTTAAAAACAGCAGTTAAAGACTTTTTTTTATCAGATTTAAGTAGAGCTGGTGCAAGACCTAACCAATGGATAGAACAACAACTAGCCACGGCATTGCCTGCGATAGGAAGAGATCCTCAAGCAAACTTAATTACGGCAGCAGGATTAGAATTTAAGGTGGATTTAGCTAAAAAAAGAGCAGAATTAATCGATGAACTTTCGGAAAAATATGGTAATTCTTCTATTGATTTAGGAAGAACTGCTAATAAAATGATGAAATCTTATGTGACAGAAAGACAAAAAATACTTGAAAATCAGATTAAATCGATAAAAGCCGCTAACAAAGAACAAGAACAAACTCTGTCAGGAAGAATGATTGATGTACAAGGTCCAGATGGACAAATTTATGAAGTAGATGAAGGTGAAATAGGGCAATTACCAGAAGGATATTTAGTTATATGAGTTTTCCTTCAACTTTAAGATTAAAATCAGAACCTTCAATTCAAAATCAACAGTCACTTCCTTCAACTTTAAAACTTAAAAATAATCAACCCCAACTATCTGAAAAAATAGATTTTTCATCCCAAGAAGAAGATGAAAGAGAAATTGAAAGAGCTCAAGCACAATTAACTTCTAGGGGATTAGAGTCCTTTTTAGGTGCTCCGGGAGATATTGCTTCATTTTTAACTGGAATGTTTGGAAAGGAACAAGAAGTTCTTCCTACCTCAAAGAAACTACGTGAATTTAGTGAAAAATCTTCCTTAGGATATACAAAACCAAAAAATGAATTTGAAGAAGACATAGGAAATATAGTTTCAGATGTTGCAAGTATGGCAATTCCTGGATCTGGTCATTATTCTTTTGCTAGAAATATTGGTATTCCTATAGTTGGTGGACTAATTAAAGAAGGTCTTAAATACAATAATTCTTCAGAGAAATCTCAAGCGTATGGGAAAGTTGGATCAATGATCGCATTAGATCTCATTTCTAGACGTTCGGGAGGAGTTAAAAAATACGTTGATACTTTATACAAAAAAGCTGATCAATCCCTTCCTAAAGGTGTTTCTGTTAAAGCTTCAGGTTTAGATTCTGCTTTAACTAAATTAGAAGAAACTTTATCTGCTGGTGGAAGTCGTCCTACCACAAAAAAATCATTAGAAAAGCTTAATGAAATTAGAAAAGAAATTAAAAATGACAAAATTGATATAAAAAGACTAGCTGCGTACAGACCTTCAATCAATGAAGCTATAGAAGAAATAGGTGGATTTAATTTTGAAATTCCTAAAAAATTGAAACCCCAAACCATTAGAAATTTAAATCAAGTTAAGTCTGAGGTAATTAAAACTCTTGACCAATACGGAGAAAAGTTTAATCCAGAATTTCTTAAGTATAATAAGTCAGCAAATGAAGCTTATGCAGCAATGCAAAAAAGCAATGTAATCGCTAATTTCATTAAAGATAAGGTTCCTTATACTCCACAAAGCAAATCAGTTCAGGCACTCTTTTCTTATGCTCCTGTAGCCGGGGCAGCTGCATTAGGCTCAATGAGCCCAGTATCTGGAGCGGCTGCTATAGGTGGCGCAGGGGCTTATCAGGGATTTAAGGTGCTTCATAGAGTAATGAATAGTCCAACATTAAGAAAATATTATCTAAATGTTTTAAAAGAATCTACAGCAGGAAATATTTCACAAACATCAAAAAACCTTAAGGCTTTAGACATTGCTATAGATGAGAAGGATGATCGTCCACGTGAGGGAAAAAAATCATCTGAAATAAAAACACTAAAGAAAAAATAATTATACATTTTAACATCATTTTTTTCCTTCTTTTATCAAATCAATAAACATTCTGTAAAGTTGATCTATTCTAGCAGAATGACTTTCAAATCTAGAATCCATTTTGTCCATTCTCAAACAAATAGATTTTACGTCAGCATCCATTCTATTTACAGACCAAACGATTAATGTAGATAATACAGCTAGAACTCCTACATTTACGCCTAAAATTGTTGCAACTTGTGACCAATCCATTATTTATCGCCTTCTCTTTTTCCATGATTTGCATATTTCAAATGCGATTTAAACTCAGCGTCTTGTCTCTCAAGAGTTCCATGAAAATCTTTCATTTCATCTTTAATAGTAACTATCAATGAAAGCATGGTTGTAATATCCGATCTTGATTCAGATCTATTCCACAACCAAAGTGTTAAAGTAAATACTATGTTGGTTACAATTAAAGTTATAATCTGTGTCCATTGTTCTGTCATTTAGGCTCTCCTAATTTACTTTCTGTATGTCAAATTACTGATATCTTTTTCTGCTTTTCTAACGTCTTTTTTTAAAAAACTTATTTGTTGCCAAGTTAAAATAAGCAAAATAAATAGGATGTAACAAATAAAACATGGAATAATCATAAAAAGTTCATTCATTTATTTGTAAATTCCTTGTTTTCTTTAATTATTTGTTCAAAAGGAATAAATCCTCTGTCCATGCCTCTATACCATTCATCAAATTTTGAAGAAATTTTAAGTAACTCATAGTCTTCATCTTCATTAAGATTAAATTTATCTGTATAATATTCTAACTGTTTTTTAGCTTGCACCAACCTATAGCTTAAATGCCTTGAAAAATTTAATAAATCATCAGCGCTTTTTATCCACATGGGTATACGGTGAATATCTTCTAAAAATTCTTCCTTGTTCATTCTTTCTCTTTTTTCATTTTCATTTTAAAAATTTACTTATTATGTAAAACAAAAAAGTTACTAGAAAAATTAATAAAAACAGTGAAGCAATGTTCTCTCCTAAAATTTCTACAAGAAACTTTTCTAACATTACTTATTCCGCCTTTCTCATCTGACTTGAATCTTTTATCATACAACATTCTTTAGAAGAAAAAGCACCTTCTAAACGGCAAAGTCTACGATCAACATCTTCAACTTTTTCACTCAATTTGTCTATTTTTCCGGATAATCTTTCATCTAGTTTTTCTATTTTTCCAGATAATTTTTTATCCAACTTCTCTATTTTACCGTCCAATCTACGATAGAAAAACCAAAACATTATACCAATTGATATCAATTGGGAAATATTCAAATTTTCCAAAAATCTATTAATAAATTCTTGCATCACTTTTCTCCATCTAA